>Ga0190334_1000018_pt1 | contig 73277 bp, 61 predicted proteins | sample 48720478_MG_FD_161270 | JGI IMG/M metagenome (GOLD analysis project Ga0190334, IMG submission 161270) | Hydrothermal vent sediment bacterial communities from Southern Trench, Guaymas Basin, Mexico - 4872-04-7-8_MG | ecosystem: Environmental > Aquatic > Marine > Hydrothermal vents > Sediment ... | reverse complement strand
CAATGGAGAAAAAATCACGTGTGGTGGTGCGCTAAACTTGGAATACTGTCGGATTCCCGACCATGGAAAAATTAATAAAAAAAAATAAATGCTTAGATACTGTTTAGGAAAATAAAAACAAAATTTAGTTTATTCTTCTGATTCCCTTTTCTTTTTTTCAATTTCAGCAATTTTATCCTCTAACTTCTCGCTAATACCTTTAATATCCGGTTTTAATGATAACCGCTTGAAATCCTCTTCTCTTTGCTTATCCCGGAGGAATGTTTTGTCTTCAATATGGCTACTTATGGCTTGTGCACTCTTAGAAATATCAGGCTTGATATCCATTCGAATTTTATCCATTTCTTTTTTCTTTTCTATTCTGAAAGCTTTATCTTCAACTGATTTTTTAATTGCTTCTTTAGTTTTTTCGATATCAGGTTTTATTTCTTTCCTTTTTAATTCATCTTCTCGTTTCTTCTCGCTATAAAAAGCTTTTTCTTCAATTGATTTTGATATGACTTCTGATACTTTTTCTTTATCTACTTTTAATTTTAATCTTCTCTCATCGGATTCCCGTTGTTTCTCCCTGAGAAATGCCTTCTCAGCCACTGTTTTATGTATTGCTTCACTTGCTTTTCTAAAATTTGGTTTTATTTCCATTCTTTCTAAATCTTTCTCTCGCTGTTTTTCCCTCATAAAAGCTTTTTCTTCAATGGTTGTTTCTATTGCTTTGGCGGATTCTTCCAATGTGGGTTGGAGGCTTTTTAGTTGTTCTTCGCTCTCGCGTTTCTTATCCAACATGAATGCCTTGTGTTGCACGGATTTTTCAATGACTTCTTTTGTTTTCTCAATATCAGGCTTCATTCTTAGCCTTTCTTCATCAGATTCACGTTGCTTTTCCCTGAGAAATGCCTTCTCCGCCACCGTTTTATGTATTGCTTCACTTGCTTTCCGAAAATTTGGTTTTATTTCCATTCTTTCTAAATCTTTCTCACGTTTCTTTTCCCTGAAAAAAGCTTTTTCTTCAATGGTCTTTTCTATTGCCTTGGCTGATTCTTCCATTGTGGGTTGGAGGCTTTTTAATTGTTCTTCGCTCTCGCGTTTCTTGTCCAACATGAATGCCTTGTGTTGCACGGATTTCTCAATGACTCCCTTGGCTTTCTCAATGTCAGGTTTCATTCCTAGCCTTTTCTCATCAGATTCTCGTTGTTTTTCCATATAAAATGCTTTTTCTGCTATTGCTTTATTTATTGATTCTCCTATTTTTTTTATATCTGGTTTAATTTCCAAACGTTCTAAATCTCTCTCTCGTTGCTTTTCCCGCATAAAGGCTTTTTCTTCAATCGTTTTTTCAATAATTTGTGCCTTTTTCTCAATTTCTGGTTGTAATTCCATTCTAACTTGGTCTTTTTCTTTTTGTTTTTCAATAATGAAACTTTTTTCTGAGATTAATTTGGATATTTTATTTTGGCTTTCTTCAAAAGCTTTTTTACGCTCTTGTTCGGTACTTTTTAGGTATTCTTCTCTTTCTCTCTTTTCTTTTTCATATAGCTGATTTACTATTTGTTTAAGTTTCTCAATCTCTTCGGGAGTTAAAGGTTTCTCCTCTTTATCCAATTTCCTCACTATAAATTTAATTAATATTTCACTTTTAATATAGTAACAATTTATTTATTTATTATTTTCCTACTAATCACCTAATTTTGATAAATATTAAATGATGAAAATTAGTAGTATATAACACTTTTTACATGGTTTCTTCAAGAAAAAGAGTTTATTTAATAAAAAAAAGTATGAAATTAAAAAATTGCAGGTAAAATTGCTTTGGATCCCTTTAATTTTCCCACTAATAAGATTTTTGTTGTTTTTAAGAGTGATAAAGGTATTAAATCCATAGTAGTCATTCCTGAAAGTTTTAATAAGGCAGTTACAGTTTCAGCTAAACTGTTACATTCATTTGAATAAAATATATTCTTTTTACCAAAAGTGTTTCTAAGTTTTTCTCCGATTTCTTCAATTGCACACTTGCCTGAAACTAAGCCTCGCATATATCCTTCTTGTTTCAATTTATCTACAAGATTTTCCTCAAAACCTTTTCCCATTACAATAAAATAACCTCCTTTAAATTTTTCTGGGAAATCGTAGGCAAATACTTGTAGTACGGTTAATGCATTATTTTGACAGCCTTCTCTACACAATAATTTTGTTCCCTTAACTATTTTTACATTATCAGGAAACTTTTGAAGGAGATCCCAGTCATATTTTTCTTTAAACTCATCTAAATTTTTACCAATAATTTTTATTTTGCTCAAATCTCCTTCTCCTAGGCCTCTTTCATGGGCGATTTTTAAATGTGGAACTTCATCTATTGTTAAACCAAAAATCCTTGCCCCAACTACATCCACGGCAACTGTATCAGTCCCTCCAATGAGAATGTTAAATTTTTTTACTAATTGATCTTCAAAAGCAGTTGGAGGATAATGGCCATGAATTGTCCCTTCTATTCCATCAATAATCGTGAGATCAGGTTTAATGTACTCATAAACATCTACTAATTTTGAATGTAAATTGTAATTGTGATCCTTTTGACGATCTTCATGTTGAGGAAAACCCCACTGATTTTTAATTCCTAAAGTAACTACTGCCATTGAATGAGTTTTAAGCTTAGGTATATTGATATAAGTAATAGAATCTCTATTATTCATTATTTTAACAATTGTTTCAGGGAGTCTAAAGCTTTTTAACTCATATCCCTTTGGGTCTTCATCGATAGAAGGTTTTCCTTTAAATGTGAAGGTTTTAGTTTTTTCTTCATCGAGATAGATTGGTTTTGCGCCAGTTTCTTCGCATACTTTTTTATATCCCGCGATTTCAAAAACCATTCTTGTCATATTGGATTGAGTAGAATTCTCCATTACATGTATTTTTGCTCCTTTTTCTTTTAAATACTCTATTACTGCTTTTAGTACTTCTGGAGAGGTGTAGGTGTGCTTTTTAAAATCCACACCGTTTACTTTTATATATACTTCTTTTGATTCTTTAATTATTTTAACATTGGCACTTTCAAGATGGTTGAAAAGTTGATTGACGGCTTCTTTTATTGATTTTGAAGCATCTATTATATATACTTCTGTCATCTCATTTACACCATTAATAATGATTGGAAATTTATACTATTTTTTTGAAACTATTTAAAATAAATACCTTTATTATTAATGAATAATATATTTCAATCAATGATATATCGGTTAATGATATATTTTTAAAGAATATAAAAATAAAATAATTTAATCTATGTGAAATGAAAGAATGAAATCTTTCTATTATTAAATAATTATAAAAATTTACATTGAATAAATTAATTAAAAATTGGTAAGAAAAATTAGATTAACATTGAGAAAATTGGTGATAACCTTTTGGGAGAAAATATTATAGAAGTTAGAGGTCTTACAAAAATATATGAAGAAGGAAATGTTCTTGCTGTTGACAACATTGATTTTAATATTAAAAAAGGAGAAATATTTGCCCTATTGGGACCAAATGGAGCTGGAAAAACCACTACTATCAGCATGCTATCGACTCTATTAACTCCGACTAAAGGAACTGCCATTGTTAATAATTTCGATGTTTGTAAGGAACCACATAAAGTTAGAAAGAGTATAGGACTCGTTTTTCAAGAACCATCGCTTGATACTGAGTTAAAAGGATGGGAAAATCTTGAACTACACGGGATTTTATATAAAATTCCTAAAAAAGAAAGAAGAAAACGAATAGAAGAAGTTCTGAAACTGGTTGATCTTGAGGATAAAGCCGACATGTTCGTGAAAAACTATTCAGGTGGAATGAAAAGGCGGTTAGAAATTGCTAGAGGATTATTACATAGACCAAAAGTATTATTTCTCGATGAGCCTACTCTTGGATTGGATCCACAAACAAGGCGTAAAATATGGGATAAAATTAAGGAATTAAATCAAGGAGAATTACAAATGACAATTTTAATTACTACTCATTATATGGATGAAGCAGATGAATTGGCAGATAGAATTTGCATAATGGATCATGGGAAAATCATCGCTATGGATACCTCTGAAAACTTAAAAAAACGAATCTCAGGGGAGATAATTGAAATTGAATTTGAGAAAGATGTAGAAGAGGTTAAATTAGGACAATTAATTCCACAAATTAAAAGTATTCCAGGTGTTAGGAAAATCTCGCTTGGAAATTCAAAAAAGAAAAAAAGTAATCTTCAATTGAGCTTTCCAATGCCTAAAGGGATGCCCAATATGAATCCAGAAATGATGAGGTCAAAAATGCAAGAAATAATTTCAGATCCAAAAAAATTAGTTAAGGTAATTAAAAGATTTCCAATGGCATCTCAATTTTTTAACAATGCTCCCATTGAAGTAAAAGAAAGAATAGCACAAGTTATAAATGATGATCTCATCAAAGAATTACCAGAAGAAATGCAAAAAATAATAATTGAGATTAAAAATGGAAAAATTGAAGGTGAAAATTTGGATTTAGAACCCATTATTTCAATATCTTGTGAAGATGGGGGAAAACAAATAATTGATATTATTCAAACAATTAATGAAAACAATTTGAAGGTAAAGAGCGTCCATTTACATGCTCCTTCCTTGGAGGATGTATTCTTATTTTATGTAGGAAGAGAAATAAGGGATGAAGGAGCTGATAGGACTTCAAATATTAAAAAATTCATTCAAATGAAACAATTAAGAAGGTGATATTAATCATAGTAGAAATTACTGTCAAAGAATTAAAAGCAAACTGGTTACCAATTTGGATATTAGCTAAAAGAGAGATATTAGGATACTGGAGGGCAAAATCTAGAGTAATATCATCAATAGCTCAAACTTTGATATTTCTCGTGATTTTTGGAGGAGGTTTCTTTTCGGTCCCAATTAAGATTCAAGGAATTCAATTCAGTTCTTTAGCTTTTACAGCATCAGGAATGGTAGGAATGGTCATATTATTTTCTGGAATATTTGGAGGTATGGGCATAATTAGAGATAAATTATTTGGATTCATGCGTGAATTACTAATAGCTCCAATAAGCCGGAGAACATTAATGTTTGGTAAAACTCTTGGCGTTGCCATCCAAACTCTCATTCAAGCATTGTTGATTGTTATTTTGAGCATTTTTTTTGGCTTTTATGGGTTTAATTTTTCATTAATTTGGAGGGTCCTTCTCGTCATTCCGACAGCTATTTTAGTGAGTATTGGAGTTGTTGGAATGGGTTTAGCAATTGCCTCTCGATTAAATGATTTTCAAGGCTTCGGTTTGATACAGACTTTTATAGTGATGCCAATGTTTCTTTTATCTGGTGCACTATTTCCTTTTAATATCGTTCCAATGTTCTTACAAATTCCAATGATGCTCAATCCTATCTTTTATGGTGTAGATTTATTTAGAGCCGTTTTATTGGGAGCCTCATATTTTCCAGTATGGATTGATATATCGGTTTCAGCTGCTTTTGGTGCAGTATTGATATTACTTGGAGCAAGATTCTTTTCTAAATTGCAAATGACTTAAAAGTTACCTCATAGAGAATTAAAAGTATTTTTTTATTTTAGAATTCATTTTTTTAATAATCTTAGTGAAGATAAACCATACATAATAAAAAATAAAGCTTTTATTCATGAATTCTGCCCAAATGATAATTAAGTATTGGCTAAAATCTAGAAAAGATTTCGTGTTTGAACTTATTTATCTTATTTTATCTACTATTTTTTATGCCTTAACACCAGTTTTTATTGGGAGATTAATCGGAGGCTTGGATCCAAACAATTCCATAATATCAAATTTTACAGATTTGGTCATAAATTTTACTTTTATATGTATCTTTGCTTTTTTAAGATATATTACCAATAGAGCTGCCAGATTACGGGGTTCAAAGGTATCTTCTGGCGCAATTTACCACCTGAGAAAGGATATAAATAATGCAATAAATCGACAATCCTTTTCCTATTTTGATAAGATAGAAATAGGACAACTTATTTCTAGAACTACAAGTGATATTGAAGAAACACAACAGATTTTTGGAATGGGTTTAATTTTAGGCTTACAATCTTCATTTTCAATATTAGGGATTATTATAGGCTTCTTTTTTTATTCATTGGGATTCACGCTAATTTTAATTGTAATAATAATAATATCCATTATTATTTCATATTTCATCACCAAAAAACTAAAACCAATATTTTTAGAAACAAGAGAAAGTTTTGGTGAATTGACAAATACGATTAGAGAAAACATTATTGGAGCGGAAGTTGTTCGAATTTTTAACACACAAGAGAAAGAATTAAAAAAATTTTTAAAAAATAATGAAAGGTTTCTTAATGCAAGTATTAACACATATAAATACAATTCTTTATTCACCCCTATTGTATATGTCATAATTGGCTTTTTGACTACAATCATATTACTTGTTGGAGGCATCTCAGTCATCGAAGGAGAAATGACATTAGAAGCACTAATCGTTCTCCAATCCTACATTGCCTTATTAGGATTTCCACTCATGATGATTGGGCAAATCATGTTAGTTTATATTCAAGCAGATGCCGCACTTACTCGTGCTAGAGAAGTTTTAGAATCTAATCCAGAAATAGAGGACTGTAAAAATCCCATAAAAATTAAATCACTTAAAGGAGATATTGAATTTAATAATGTAAGTTTTGGTTATATCCCTGGTCATAAGGTATTAAAAGAAATATCATTTAGAGTTCCTGCTGGAAAAACATTAGCTATTTTAGGAACCACTGGTTCTGGAAAATCAACAATTATTAATTTAATTCCACGATTTTATGATGTGAATGAAGGTATGATCAAAATTGATGGTATAGATATTCGTAAGTATAGTTTAAAGGATCTTCGAAAAAATATTGGAATTGTTTCACAAGAAACATTCCTGTTCAATAAAAGCATAGCAGAAAACATTGCTTTTGGAGTAGAAAAAGCTTCTAAGGAAGATATCATTAATGCTGCAAAAGCAGCTCATCTCCATAATTTTATTAAAACTTTACCTAATGGCTATGATTCTATTGTTGGCGAAAGAGGGACCCGATTATCAGGAGGACAAAAACAACGTTTAACTATTGCTAGAGCATTAATTGTAAAGCCAAAGATTTTAATATTTGATGATTCCACGAGTTCTGTTGATGTTGAAACAGAATATGAAATTCAAAAAGCCCTTGCAAAGTTGACTAAAAATACTACTACAATCATTATCACTCAAAGAATATCAACTATTCGTAATGCTGATTTGATATTGATCCTTGACAGAGGAAGAGTTATTGGTTTTGGCACACATGACGAACTTATTAAAAGTAATCCATTATATAGACAAATCTATGAAACATTACATCAAAAACAAGAATTAACCATAGATGCAAATGACTAAAAAATAAAAAGGTGATTTTTATATCGAATGGAGAAAAAAATGAAAAAAAAGAAGAATTAAGCCATGATGAGATTATAAAACCCTCGGTACGATCAAGACCTGGCTTTTTGCTTGAAAGGGGAAAGGCAAAATTGAGCCATCCGAGAAATGAATTATGGAAGTGGATAATTTCGCATGTCAAACCTTATAAATTACACCTTTTAATATTTTTAATATTGCTATTGATAGGGACCATAATTTCTTCAATATCTCCAGCAATTGTAGCCAACATAATTGATTATGGAATTGTTAAAAAAGATGAATTTCACGTAATCATTGTTGGCTTTATTTATTTATTATTGCTTATTGTTATGGCAATAGTGACTTATTTTTCGCAATATGGAATGGGGAAGATCTCACAAAAAGTAACATTTAATATTAGAAATGAATTATTTACAAAATTGCAGAAGATCTCCATTGAATATCATGATATGAGATCCAGTGGTGATATAATGTCTGTTTTAACGAATGATGTCACCCTTCTTAACCAGCTTGTAGGAGGACAACTCATTCAAATCATTAATAGCGTTATTTTAATTGCTATAACGATTATTATCATGTTCATGTTAAATCCTTTCTTAACTTTAATCAGTTTTATTATTTTTCCTATTTTTTACGGAATAATAAGTCATTTCAGAAATGTAGCCATAAAATTGTTTAAAGAGTCAAGAAAAACTATAGGAAAAGTAACTTCTTCCATCCAAGAGAACATAGCTGGAGCGAAAGTTGTAAAAGCTTATGGACAAGAAGAAAAAGCTTCACGAGAATTTGACAAGGCAAATAAAGAAAATTACGAGATAATGGTGAGAATTCGAAATTATATAGCTACTATTTTCCCACTAATCACCCTTATTACAGCAGTCCTCACTGGTTTCATAATATTCATTGGAGGTGTCACAATCATAGGACATATTAAAATATTTGGCATCAGTGTTTCTGTTGGCGTGTTAAGCGCCTTTATTACTATATTAGGACAATTTTTTCGTCCATTCATGATTTTAATGCAATTTCAACAGGTCATAGAATCTGCGATAGCCGCAAGTGATAGAATCTATAGTTTAATAAAAGCAAATATAGAATTACCAGATCCAAGCACTCCTAAAAGTTTAAACTCGATAAAAGGAGAAATCGTTTTTAAAAATGTTTATTTCAAATATAAGACTAACCTTTTGAGAAAGAAATCAAAATCAACAGAACAAAAAAATCAATCCAAACCTCAACAAAAAGAATTTCGACATGTTTTTAAGGATTTAAATCTAAGAATTCAACCTGCTCAAACAGTTGCAATCGTGGGGGAAACTGGTTCAGGAAAAACTACATTAATAAAGTTATTAGCCCGACTTTATGATGTGGATAAAGGTTCTATTTTAATAGATGGTATAGATATAAGGCACATGCGTAAGGAAGATTTAAGAAAACTTATTAGTATTGTTCCCCAGGATGCTTTTCTATTTAAAGGAACAATAAAAGAAAATATTTTATATGGTCATGAAGTCATAACACCCGATTTAGAAAAAAAGATGATAGAAATTTCAAAATTTTTAGGGTTGCACGATTTTATTGAAGCAATTCATAATAAATATGATAAAAAATTAAAAGAAAATGGAGCAAACATCTCAATAGGTCAAAGACAACTAATAGCTTTTGCTAGAGCCTTATTAACAGATCCCAAAATCTTGATATTAGATGAAGCTACATCCTCTGTTGACCCTTACACAGAAACTCTAATTCAAAATGCTTTAAATAAAGCCAGGAAAGGTAGAACAACAATCATTATTGCTCATAGACTTTCAACCATTAAGAATGCTGATCATATAATTGTTTTAGATGCTAATAATCAAGGAATCATTGAACAAGGCGATCATGATAGCTTATTGGAATTAAATGGAAAATATAAACGTCTTTTGGAAATGCAACATCGTGAAATAAAGATAAGTTAATAATAATTGCGATTTTTTATATAATCCGTGTTGATAAGATTATTAATTAATGAATTTATAATATGCAAAAAGAATATATTATTTTAATAAAAAAGAAAACAATTATTTTTAAAAAGATAGTTCAAAATGCCATATTATCAATTTTTAGGAAAAAAAATATTTTACAAGTTTAAAAATAATAATTCTAATAGTTTATTAGTTTTTATTCATGGTTCTGGCGGAACTTCTGATGTTTGGGATGAACAACTTACCATATCTGATGAAATTGATGTTGCTGCCGTAGATTTACCTTCACATGGAAAATCCGATACTTTTCAAAATCTAAATTTAAATTTATATGTTGATGCCATACATTCTTTAATCGAAGAACTACGACATCATGAAGTTATTTTAGCAGGACATTCATTAGGAGGGGCAATAATTCAAGAGTTTTACTTCAAATATCCAGATAAGGTAAATAAACTCATATTAATCGGCACTGGTGGAAGATTAAGGGTTTTACCAGCCATTTTTGAAAATTTAAAAAATAATTTTCAAGAATTCTTAAATTCTTTACCAGCGGGGGCATTTTACCATAAAACTTCAAGTTCAATAATAAAGGGGTATCTAGAAAAAATTTCAGATGTAGATCCGAATGTAATATATCAAGATTTTAAAATTTGCGATAATTTTGATAGATTACAAGATGTTGAGTCTATAAAAATCCCTTGCCTGATCGTGTGTGGAAAGGCAGATAAATTAACTCCAGTAAAATACTCAACTTATTTTGATGAAAAAATTGAAAGATCCAAGTTGGTTGTCATTGAAAAAGCTGGACACATGGTAATGTTAGAAAAACCTGGTGAATTAAATAGAGTAATAACAGAATTTATTCATAAGTGATGCTATTTAAAATCATAAATCTTAACGAATTTAGTTAAATATTACTTTGACACCATATTTTTTAAAAAAAATTTCTTGATTTCTTAATTATTTTATAAAGGATAACTTTTAGTAAGATTATTATTTCATTTTTTATGGACATTCTTGAAAAAAATTAAAGCATACTGAGATTTTTAAATGCGTCAATATACTTATGGTCCATACCCTAGCAGAAGATTAGGGCTTTCTTTAGGAATAGATATTTTACCTAGGGAGAAAACTTGCACGTTTAATTGTGTTTATTGTGAGATCGGTAGAACTAAAAATCTAGTACCACCCACCTTTCGAATGAAACTTCCTCCAAAAGCTAACTTTAGGGATGAATTAATTGATATACTCAAATATTTCCCTCATTTAAATTCAATGACTTTTGGATATAATGGAGAACCAACATTGAATGATAATATACTTGAATATCTTGAAATTGCTAGAGATGTTAGAGACTCATTAAATTGGAAAGAAAAAAAGCCAAAATTAACATTATTCACTAATTCTAGTACTTTAATTGACGAAGAAGTAATAGAGAAAATCAAAAATTTTGATTTCATTCTTGCTAAGTTAGATGTTGCTACACCTGATGATTTTAAGCGAACTAATAGACCACATCCAGAATGTCCAAGAATAACGAAAATAATCGAATCACTTTGTAAATTAAGAAAGAAAATTGGAAAAGGAAAGAAATTGGGCATTCAATGTTTAATTTTTGATTCTTATAGAAAGGATTTCATGCCCAATAATAATGAGAGAAACATAATCGCCATAGCTAAAGCAATTAATGAGATAAAACCCGATGAGGTTCAATTATATTCAATAGCACGGATTCCTGCGGAATATTATGTTTATTCAATTGATCAATGTAGAAAAAAAGAAATTGTAGAAACTTTTAGAAAAATGGTAAATTCAAATAAAATAGAAATAAATTACTATTAATAATTTTTCTAAATTTTTGTAAAAAACGGAGGGTAAGCAAAAATGGACAAGGAATACATCATTGGTGTGGATATTGGAGGTACTAGGATTAGAACTGCGTTATGTTCGATTGATCTTGATGATAAAAACCTTAGAATAAAAATTACTAAAACACCTAAAGAAAATGAATATTCAATTTCAAATGCAGTAATATCTTTAATAATGCAACTTTTGGTTGATAACAATATCGAAAAAGAACAATTAAAAGGGATCGGTATTGCTACTGCAGGACCTATAAATGTGAAAAAAGGAGAAATCTTTAATAATGCAAATCTGGGTTTTAAAGTAATTCCAATAAAAAAACCTCTTTCTGATCGATTTTCAGGCATTCCAATTTACATGATGAATGATTGCAATGCTTCAGTTTTAGGAGTTCATTTTTTTGAAGCACAACCAGAAGAAAAAGACAACCTTGTTTACATAACGATTTCCACAGGCATAGGAGGGGGTGTTATATGTAATGGTCGGTTGTTATTAGGGAAAGATGGAAATGCTGCTGAGATTGGTCATGGCATTGTTGAACCAAATAGTACTTACCAATGCAATTGTGGAGCATATGGATGTTGGGAGGTTTTTAGTTCTGGAACAGGTGTTAAGAATAGAGCAATTGAAAGATTGGAAGAAACTAAACTAAATCCAAAAATTTTGATGTTCATTGTAGATAATGATATTTCAAAAATAACTGCTAAAGAGATTTTTCAAGCTGCACGAGGAGGAGATAAATTTTCTAAAAGCATCGTGGACCAATGTATATTTTACATGAAAGTAGGAATTGGTTTAGTTAATAATTTCTACGATTGTTCAACTATTTACTTCGGAGGCGCAATGATGAAAGATAGCGACATGATATTACCCCCATTAATAGAGCAATTTGAAAAAGATCCTCTTCCATTTACCATTAATAATCCCCCTAAACTTAAAGTTACAAAATATTTAGAGGATATAGGTGTGAGAGGAGCTTTAGTTTTGATAAAATATAAGTTAGAAAATAATCCAATTATACCGTAAATTTGATTTTAATGAATAATAAGAATTATGCAAATATCATTTTTACGCACAGTGGTATTCGAGGAATTATAGATAAAAGTTTTACTAAAAAATTTATTGAAGATATTGGTTTTGCCTTTCGCAAGTGGTTGAATAAAAGTCATGTGGATATCATAATTGGAAGAGACACAAGACCTAGTAGCAATTATATACAAGAACATGTAATTAAGGGACTTGGAGTCTATGAGACAACCGTACTGAATGCTAATATTTGCCCCACTCCGGTACTTATTCACGCAAAACGACAATTAAACTTACCAGCAGGAATTATCATTACAGGATCTCATAATCCACCACAATGGAATGGTTTAAAATTATTAAATTCTGAAAATTATCTAAATGGTAAACAAATCAATGAAATTAGGACAATTTTAGAGTCTATTCATAAAAAAAGAGCTTTCGAACAAGATTACAAACCAAAAGTTATTATAAAAGAAATTAATCCCCTTCCAAATTATATTGAAAAATTAATTACAAATTTAAACATAGATCCAATAAATAAACAAAATGATTTAAGAATAGTTGTAGACCCTGGAGCTGGAGCCGCTAAAGATGTCACACCAAGAATATTGCAAAAAATAGGTTGCGATGTTAAAGTAATTAACGATGATCTTCTTGTAGGAAAAAATTTTCCACGTAAAATTGAACCAATTCGAGAAAACTTGAAGGATTTAATAATGGAAGTCTGGCAAAACAAGTATGATTTAGGATTTGCACATGATTCCGATGGAGATCGATTAGCGATTGTAAATGAAAAGGGAGAAGTTTATCCTGAAGATGTAGGATTAGCATTAATAATGAAACACTTTTTAGAGACCATTGGTAAAGAAAAAGAAGAGATCTATTTTGTTACAAACATAGCCTCTTCATTAATGTTTGATATTATTGCAAAAAAATATAATGTTCAAATCATTAGAACTCCAATTGGAGAATATTACTTAACAGATAAAATCCGAAGATTAATGATTGAAAAGCAAAAAAATAACGTTGATTGCTTAATATTTGGGGGTGAGGGTTCTTGTGGAGGAATTATTTTTCCATATTTTAACAATACAAGAGATGGTATTTTTGCAGCAGCAAAAATTGTTGAGATTGTATTAGAAACGGGGCAAAAAATATCTACTCTTGCTTCACGACTTCCAAGATATTATTCTTATAGAGAAATTGTTGAATTGAATTCCAAAAAAATAAAGGATATAATTACTAATTTAAAACTCGAATTAATGGAAGAGGGAGAAAATGTCACCCAAATTGAAAATGATTTGAAATTTGGTGATGGAAAAGAATGGTTTGTTTTAATTCATCCTTCAAACACTGAACCATTAATAAGAGTTATTAGTGAAGCTAAAAGCGAATCTTTAGCACGAATCTATTGCGAAACCACGGCAGAACTAGTCCGAATGATTATTAATGAATCTATTTAAAAGTTTTACAAGATCAATATTATATTTACTTTAGTAATAATTTTTAATTCATTAGAATATATGAAATACTTAGAATATTATTACTATTCTTCTTCTGATAAATTGTTTTTAATAATTTTTGCCAATTTTTCTCCAATAACATTCTTTAGTTCTTCCAAAGATGATTTTTTAATGTGTTGAATGCTACCAAAATGTAATAATAATTTATTTCGTGTTTTTGGACCAATTCCTGGGATTTGATCGAGAATTGACATCTTATATTTTTTCTCTCTTTGCTTTTTATGAAGTTTTAGAGCAAAGCGATGGGCTTCATCTCTTACTTGTTCAAATAACCTTAATAACGGAGAATTATCAGGTAAAATTATTGGTCTTGATTTTCCAGGCACATAAATTTCTTCAAATTTTTTAGCCAATCCTATTATGGGAATGTTATCTAACTGTAATTCTTTTAAGATTGACAGACCAGCATTTAATTGTCCTTTTCCTCCATCAACAAGTATTAAGTCTGGTAAAGTACCGCTCTCTTTTAATAATCTTGTGTACCGTCTTTTTATTATTTCTTTCATCATTGAAACATCATCTGGAGTTGATTTTGAACGTATCTTAAAATATCGATAATTTTTCTTGCTTGGTTTTCCTTCTATGAAGCAAACCATCGAACCTGTAGCATCTTTACCTTCAATGTTAGAAACATCAAAACCTTCAATTATTGAAGGAATTGAATCAAGTTGAAGTATTTTTTTGATCTCTTCCAATGCAATTGCAGCTTGTTGTTCTTGTTTTTTCTTAATTTCTTCCATTTTAATTGCTTGATTGACCATAACAACTGCATTCTTTTTAGCAATTCTCAATAATCCCATCTCATCTTTTTGTGGTTCTCTCATGGTGAGGGTGTTCTTGTATTCTCTTAGTATCTTTTCAAATGATTTTAGCCTTTCGCTCATCGTAGGTAAAACAATAACATCTGGCAAGTTATTTTTAGTATTTTGATAAAATTGTTCAACCAATGAGGCTAGAACTTCAGATTTTTCTATTACCTTTTTAGATAAATCAAATTCAAACGAACTTTTATGCGTAATTTTACCTTCACGCACGTGGATGATAACCATTGCCATGTACTTTTGAGAATCGTCCAAATAATAATCAATAATGTCCTTATTATCGATGTTACTTGATAAGACATTCTGGCTTGTTGTAGCCTTATCAATTGCATTTAACTTGTCTCGCCAAAAAGCTGCAACTTCATATTCATGCTTTTCTGAAGCTTCTAGCATTTTTTCTTCAATTTGCTTTTTTAACTGATGAGTTTCTCCTCTGAGAAATAATTCAACCTTTTTTACATTTTCAATATAAGTTTCTTGAGAAACTGCACCAATACATGGTCCCAAGCACAATTTTATTTGATAATAAATGCAAGGGCGAGACTTCTTTTTTACGGGATTTTTACAAGAACAGTATGGGAATATTTTTCTTAAATCCCTTAAAATTCTCGTGATTTCTTTTTTATCCGTGTATGGACCTAAAAATAAGCAAGATTTAGGAAATTTTTCAGGATTTCTTATCAACTTTATCCTTGGAAATTTTTCGCCATAAAAAATTGCCACCCAAGGATAGGATTTTGAATCTCTCATTATAACATTGAATTTGGGCTGAAGTTTCTTGATTTGAATGTTTTCCAATATATAAGCTTCCTTCTCGTTTTCTGTTACAATGAATTTTATCGAATGGATGTTTTTTACCATTTCTCTTATTTTTTCTTCGTAATAAGGATCAATATATTTTGTTTTCAAGAAGTACTGGCTTACTCTTTTTCTTAAATTTGAAGCTTTGCCAACGTAAATGACATTATCTTCTTCATCTAAGAACATATAAATTCCTGGTTCATTTGGAAGACTTCTGCGTTCTAGTTCAAGGTTGGTCATTTTCTTATCATAATTTTACAATTAAATCAATTGAGATTAATCCATATTATAAAAAGATACAAGATTAAAAATCAATATTATCATTATTAAAACTTAAAATAATAAAGGAAATAATTCTAATTTTAAATAAAATCTAATAAAAAACTTATTTTATTCTTTTATAGGAGTATTAAAATGAGAAAAATTCGAATTTGTCCAAAATGTGGAAAAGCAAAATTAAAGAGTGCTATTAATGTATCTGGATGGCTTGCCCCAGACATGTATGAATGTACAGAATGTGGTTATGTAGGATATCTCTATTTAGAAATTGACCCCGAAGATCTTGAAAGAGATGAAGATAATGAAAAAAAAGAATGAGTAATATCTTCCTCAATATTACTTACATTATTTAGGAAAAAGGTGATGAATTAATTATGGACCAATTATTGAAAGATGCTGAAAAAATAAGATCATTAGAAATTCAAGGAGCAACTAATGTAGCCATTAGCGCAATTAATTTTTTAAGCCAATTTGCTTCAAGATTGAGGTGTAATGATATAACAAGCTGTATTCAAAAATTAAAAGATGCCAAAACGATATTAGAAAATACTAGGCCAACAGAACCAGCAATGAAAAATGGTTTATTCTATATAATAAACAAATTGAATAAAATAAAGGAAAATATAACTTTAAATGAGATTCCAGAATACATCAATAAATATAAAGAAGAATACAGAAAACTTTTAGAGAATTCAAAAAATAAAATAGCAGAAATAGGAGCTCATAGGATTCCAGACGTTGAAAATAGTGAAAAATTTGTTGTAATGACTCATTGTCACAGTTCTGCGGTTACTGGAATATTATTGGAAGCAAAACGGCAAGGAAAAGATCATTTTATCGTAATAACGACTGAAACTCAGCCAAAACTACAAGGTAGGAGGACAACGAAAGAATTGTTAGATGCTGGTATTAAAGTAATCCATGTAGTTGATAGTGCCATGAGATGGGCTGTAAATCATTATGAAGTAGATTTGATCTTAGTTGGAGCTGATTCCATTACATCTGAAGGAACTGTTTTAAACAAAATTGGAACTCGATTGTTAGCATTAGTAGCTCATGAAGAACATGTTCCGTTTTACGTTGCTTCGCCATTATTAAAATATAATCCAAAAACATCTTTCGGAATTTTAGAAAAAATAGAAATGAGAGATCCAACAGAAATTTGGGATTTTAAGCATGAAAACTTAACAATATTAAATCCTGCATTTGAAACTGTTAGTAGAAGATACATTGATGGTTTAATTACAGAGGCAGGAATATTTGCTAGCAGTCATGTTCATTATTATTTCACTAAATTATATCCTGATTTAATAGAACAATGAATAAAACTTATTTTTACTTACCCCATTTCTCTATTGCAGCACGTAATTCCTCACATTTCTTAGCTTTCTCTTTTAAACTAATGCCTTCAAATGTCGCTTCGATTGCTTGTGTTATCGCTTTAGCTCCAGCAAGAGTTCCATTGGGATGGCCATGACATCCTCCTCCGAATTGAAAAACAATGTCTCTTCCAAGAATGTTTATTAGTTCAGGTACATGTAATGGACTCAATCCACCTGAAGCTACTGGAAGAACTGGCTTTAAACCATACCAATCTTGATTTAATCTTGTAATATCGTTTCCTTTAATTATTTGTTCAGTGAGTTCTTGATTAATTTCTAATACTTCAGTTCTTTCTCCTTCCATCTTGCCAATGATTGTACCAGTATGCAATTGATCAACCCCTATTAATCTAGCGATTTTAGCTAATGCTAGCATTGTAATTCCGTGTTTTTTATTTCTAGTAATTGCGGCATGCATTGCCCTGTGTGCGTGAATCACGAGTTCTAAATCTTCTAAAAAATCTCTTATCTCTTGGAGGGCTGAAAATCCAACAGTAATAATGTCGATCATTACATATTCCCCACCATATTCTTTCACTAATTTTGCTCTTTCTTCCATCACGCTAAGTTTAGCTGTAATGTTTGGCATATAGATTTTCTTCTCTCCAGTTTCATTTTCCACCTTATCGCGAACTTTAAATGTTTCTCTCATTCGATCTTCGAACTTGTTAAATTTCATGCTAGTGAGATTTTCATCATCCTTCACTATATCTAAACCCCCTAGCCATGCATCTCCGCATACTTTAGCATGATTTTTTGCATCTAGTCCTACTTTAGGTTTAACAATGGTCCCTAACAGCGGCCTATTTTCTACTTTTAACAAATTTCTAATACCATCAATTCCAAATTTAGGACCCTTAAATTCTCGAATCAATTCTTTTGGAAATAACACGTCTAGCAATCTTAGATTTTTTAAAGCTTTCATTCCAAAAATATTGCCAGCGATAGCACTTAATATTTGTGAAATATTATCTAATTCAAATAGATCAATAGTATAAGCGATTTTTATTAGATTTCTATCTCCATCTATGTAAAATACAGATGGTTTTAATTTTTTAGCAATTTCAGGCGACATTGTAGATATCTCCGTCCAAGTCCCAATTGAACTTTCTTTAGCAATTTCTTCGCTTGCTTCCTTTATATCCTTAACATTTGCCGATTTCTCAACATAATATAATACAATTAAATCTTGTTCGTTAGGTTCATAATTTAAATTAACATAATCGACCAATCAATTCACCATGAAAAGTCTTATTTAATTAAACAAAAGATATTTAAAATTCTTAAATCTTTTCTAAATTTTTCTTAAAAGACATGTAATAGTTTATTCTTTATATAATTAACATCAATGTTGAATAGAATCAAGAATTAAGGTTTAAAAAAAAATAAAAAAAGGATTTATTTTATTCAATTTTTAATTAATTTCTTCTTTTGTTGTATTATTATTAGAACAAATATTCCAATAATCATGTAAAAAAGATAAGCATTTCCAAAAGGAATTGCTATTTGAGGATAACCCTGTTTTACCTCTTTAACTGTAAATTTAACCGAATCAGTTATTGAATTTCCATAATCATCAGTAAAATTAATAATGAAAATGTAATCTCCTGATATGAGACCTTCGGGAACATGAAAAGTTACTTGCGAGCCACTTGACCAATTATAAGGCCCATCAATTATACCATAACCTTGACGTTCAATGAAATAAGTATTAGGATTTAGATCCGTTGCCGTCCAAGAAAAATTGACTCCAATATAACCTTCATCAACGCTTAAATTGCTTGGTGAACTTGTAATTGTGGGTTTAGTCGTATCTTGAACAGTTATTTTTATTTCATCAACAATGCTATTATTATAGTCATCAGTTAAATTAATCGAATACGTATAAACTCCAACTGAAAATCCATCTGGAAAATCATATGAAATCTCAACCCCATTTGACCAAGTAGATGGACCCTTGACAATACCAGATCCTTCTAATTCAATCATATAATTACTTGGATTTTCATCCCAAGCCGTCCAAGAGATTGTGATTCCTGTATATCCTTGTTCAACAACAAGATCCCCAGAAGAGTGTCGAATTATGGGACTTAAAATATCTAATCTTTCTCGAACTTTAATTACTGCTAAACCATGGTACCCATCACCAAGATAAGCATAATCTCCATCAATAAACACATCATGTGAAAGACCATTTGTATCTTTATAAGTAATGATTTCTGGATTCGTTGGGTCAGTAATATTCATTATTACTAATCCGGAAGAATAATCTGCTACATAAGCATAATTTCCGCTCACATGAACGTTATAAGAAATTCCAGCAGTATCTCTATAAACTGGAGTTCCAGGATTAGTAGGATCTGAAATATCAATAACTGCTAAACCAGAATCACTATCACTAATGTAAGCATAATTTCCTTCAATCCATATGCCCTCTGAAAATCCTGAAGTATCTTCATATATAGGAGTTCCGGGATTGGTTGGATCTGAAATATCAATGACAGCTAATCCATAATTACCATCTGCCATGTAAGCATAATTACCACTAATGAACACACCATGTGAAGAACCGCTAGTATCCCGATATACTGGAGTCCCAGGATTGGTTGGATCTGAAATATCAATGACAGCTAATCCGTAACTTCCATCTGCAACATAAGCATAATCTCCGCTTACAAATACGTCATATGAAGATCCAGAGGTGTCTCTATATACTGGAGTCCCTGGATTAGTAGGATCTGAAATATTAATGATGGCTAATCCAGAACCGCCATCTGCTACATAAGCATAATCTCCGCTTACGAATACACCATATGAAGATCCAGAGGTGTCTCTATATACTGGAGTCCCTGGATTAGTAGGATCTGAAATATCAATAATTGCTAGACCTGAAGAATAATCCGCAACATATGCAAAATCACCGCTTACAAAAATATTCCAAGAATTTCCGCTTGTATCCTCATAATTGGGGCCCTCTGGATTTATATCTTCAGAAACTTGCACTATACCTAACCCATTATTCATAGCTAAGAAGGCGAAATTTCCAAAAATTAAAAGATCTGAAATATCGCGATTAAAATTTTTAGAACCAAGAAATACTGGTTTAGTAGGGTTGGAAATATTGAACAATCCTAAATTATCTTCATTATCAGTATAATAGAGATAGTTTCCAGAAACATATACATCACCAATCCGAGTATTTGTTCCTTCAGTTGTTATTGGTGCTCCGGGTTGGGTAGGATCTGAGATATTAATTATGGCAATTCCTGTAAAATCATTTGAAAGGAAGGCATAGTCTCCACTTATAAATATATCATAAGCTGGATTAGGTGTACTCTTGTATATTGGAGATCCTGGGTGAATAGGATCTGAAATATTTATGATTGCTAAGCCAGAAGGGCCCGCTGCCAAATAAGCATAATTTCCTTCCACATAAACTTCATGAAAACGAGTAGTAGTATTAACATATATCGGAGTTCCGGGATTAGTTGGATCTGTGATATTAATAATTGCTAAACCCTTGTCATTATCTGCAACATAGGCAAAATCACCATTTATATAAACACCCTGAGCATATCCTAACGTCTCCACATAAATGGGGGCTCCTGGAAGAGAAGGAACAGAGATATCCATTATGGCTAAACCTGAATCTCCATCAGCTATGAACGCATAATCTCCACTTACATAAACATCTAAAGATGTTCCTGCAGTATTCCTATAATGCGGAATTCCTGGATTTTTAGGATCAGATATATCAATTACAGCTAAACCTGAATATCCATCGGCTACAAATGCATAATCTCCAGAAACATATACACCATCAACAAAAGAGGTCGTTGATCTAAAATAAAGTTGCGAATTCCTTAATGGAGTATCTTCTATTGATTCATTTTTTTCAGTTTTAGGAGTAGTAAAATAATGTGAGATCAATGGAACACTGATTATTAACAAGAAAGAAATAATAAAAATTGAGATAAATAATAAATTTAGTCTATTTCGTTTTACATCTATAATTCTCGTAATAATTCACATGTTTTAGAGTTTTAAAAATAGATTTTAATTAGTGACAATTATGATAATAGAGAATATAAATTTTTTTTGTAAAAAATAAAAAAATCTGATTTTTTCTCAATTCAAATAATATTTATTATTTTGCATTTAGAATTTAAGTTAATTATTAAAAATTTCAGGATATCTTATTATTAAACTTATCAAGTTTGAAATTTGAATATTTTATAAATTTCTCAATTTGGAAAAAATAATAAGCAAATTATTAATTTCAAAATCAAAAATTAAAATTTAAGTTCTTTTTTAATATTGATCAAACAATCATGCTTGTATTTGCTATAAACAGTTGTTTTTAATCAATTTTCTCAAATCAAAAATGTTTTAATGAATTATAAATTTATTTTCACAGTGATTCAACATGGAAGAAGGAGAAATAAAAAAATTATTCGTAAAAATTAAAACACATCCTAAATGGAAGGATGAGTATACAAATGAATTAGCTAGAGCACTTGAGGAAATGATACCTCAACTTGAAATTAGTAGAAGTGGTAATGAATTAGAAATCAGTGCTCCTCTAAGCACTTCTAAAAGTGCCATAAAACTGCGTTTAAAGAAATTTCTTCATAAAAAAAAGTTAACCGGGACTTTTAGACCCATCTCTCAGAAAACAGATGATCAAGAAGGATTTTTAATCATTGAAAAGAAAACAGCTGAACTAGCTTATTATTAAAGGTTTTGAAATTTTTTAATTTAACAAGAGAGATAATTACATGTGAAAATTGAAAAGTTATTCATAAATTCAATTGATGATATCTCCAGATATATTTCTTTATCTAGCTTGTTAGAGTTATCCGGATATCCTAAAGCAGGAAATGTTCATAGGAGGAGAGATTTTTCTAAAACTAGGTTTGAACACTTTTTAGCTGGAATTATTGCCATGCAACCTTGTTTTCAAAGATTTTGTGAACGAATATATAGAGAAACAGAAATGTCAATCGAAAACTTTTCTTTTGTTAAATTAGGACAATTGTATCATGAAGCATCAGCTGAAATGATGCGATGGCAAAAAGGGGGTAATGTCTTATTAGGACACATCCTAATATTATCACCACTTGCAGCTTCTTCAGCGATTAGCTATAAATTAAACACATTAAATCTTAAAAAGTATCGGAAAATGCTTGATAAAATCATATCAGATGCAACTATTGAGGATACCCTGTATTTATATAAAGCCATAAGAATTTGCAATCCTGGAGGTTTAGGAAAAGTAGAAAAGTATGATGTGAATGAAGAAGGGGTTCTTGATCAACTAAAGAAAGATAATATCACGCTAAAACGAATTTTTGAATTATCAAGGGAGAGGGATTTAATAAGTGAAGAATATTCAAGTAATTTTAAAATAATATTTGAAGAAGGTTTACCTTATTTCATTGAAATTTTTAACAGCACTAAAGATATTAATGTTGCTGTAGTAGATACTTTTTATAAATTATTATCCAATCATCTGGACTCTTTAATAATAAGAAAGGCTGGAATAAATAAGGCAAAAATGGTTTCATATCATGCTAAAAAAATAATAGATCTTGGAGGCATATCTAGAAAAAAAGGCTTAAAATTGGCTTTAAAACTTGATGACATGCTTCAAGCTAAAGAAGGCATGATGAATCCCGGTACAATTGCAGATTTGGTTTCTGGAGTGATTTTTCTAGGATTAATGAGTGGTATTCGTTTTTAAATAGATCATTAAGTTTTTCTGAGAGAATTAATTATAATTATATATTACCTTTTTAGAATTATAAAAGAAAGTGTTTAAGGAATGGAATTCTGTGATGAATGCGGGGGAATGATGCTGCCTTCCACACAAAATGGTAAAAAGGTATTAAAGTGTAAATGTGGATATATAAAACCATTTCCAGAGCAAAAATCTGATTTGTATAAATTAAAAACAAAAATAGAACATTCAATACGGGAAGAGGTTATTAACTTAAAAGAGGTTTTGAACTGGAAGGAAGAAAATCTCCGCAGTTCAATAAAAGACTTTAGATGTCCGAAGTGTGGTTATGATAAGGCTCAATTGGTTACTAGACAAACTCGAAGGGCCGATGAAGGCATGACTCATTTTATTATTTGTCTACGATGTGGAAGAATGAAAAAGATTGGTAGTTAAATTAATTATTCCATCAATCTATTTATTATGTTTTTAATTTCAACTTGTTTTTTAAATGAAACTTGGACTATTTTTTTTGGATTTTTCATTCCCGAGATAATTCTTATCTGAGAACCATTAAGCGAGAGTTTTTTTTTCAATATATCTATCAATTCCTTATTTGCTTTGTTTTGTTTAGCGGGAGATTTTACATGTATTGTAATCATGCTATCTTCCAAGTCATTCAGAACAATATATTGCCTTTTTGAATTTGGTTTCACTTTAACATGAAGATTAAATGTTAAGTCAGATTTTTTTTTAATGAACATCTTCAAATTAAAAAGAATAATGCTTGCGATATTAAATATTAGTTTTGTTATAAAATTTCATCGATTCTCTTTATTAATTGTTTATATGATGGAACGGAAATCCTAATACCTCCAGCAAGTTTATGACCACCCCCAGAACCGCCGAATTCTTCCTTTATTCTAGTGATGACATTGTTGACGCTCAAGTTATCATGATTTTTTAAGTAATTTCTAGTACATCGAATGCTTAATTTCATCATATTTGTTTTCTTTTCAAGACCGCCCAAAAAGAGCATCTTGTTTGAAGAAAATAATTCATTTACAGCACAGAAACTTGCAGTATCGGACCAATTACTGGGAGGAATTTTAACATTTCCGGCATCGATAAAAATTGCCTTCTTTGTTTCAATTTTAGGGGCATTGATTGTTAATGTTCTCAAATTTTGCACCAAGTTGATAATATATTCCTTATATATTTCTTTTGCTTGACGGGTTATAGTCCTCTGGCGGATGATTGAAAGCGCAGCATTAATGTTCTTAAAAGATAATATATTCAATAAAAGAGCATGTTCAAAAGCAAACTTTAGCATTCCTTGTTTTTGAGGTAAAAGAGCATAACTACCACTCTTTAACTTTAATTCTTTTTTTAATTTGCTTATCTCTGAATTATTTAATTCCACGATTTTTTTATTTGGATTAATACTTAACTTATTTAAAAATGATTTAATCTCCTGATCTGGAGCACCACCAAATCCTCTGACATATGGCAATATGCTGAATTTTAATCCATTCTTGATAGTATCGTGCATGCTTCCGAATAATATCAAACCCTTTTTATCTTCCACTATTTCTTCTTCAACCATTTCAATGTAAATTTCCCTATTAAATGATTCTAATTTGTCCATGGACCGTAAAGAATCGCCAGCTATTCCAATTATCGTTAACCATCCATATTTAAGCATTGATTTCTTAATCATCTTGGAAAACATGAAAGTTAGTGTTGCTCCAGCAATGTGATCCAATCCATCATATCCAAATATCGTAGGATTAACAAAAAAAAGATTTTCTGGCAAATCTTCAATCCCTTCATCATACTCTACTTCGTGATGATCTAAAATATAAAAATCTTCTTTTCGCCTTTTTATTATAGGAACTAATTCTGATAAAGCAGAGCCTATATCCGTAAAGATGAACGCTAAATGAGGCTTTTGGGTTTTTGGGAGTATCCCATTGAGATAATTTTCCCAAGAAGTAGAACGATTAAATATAAAGTAGTCATTTTCCAATTGCATTTTATATAATAAATTTTGTATGATTTCTAGGCTACTTATTCCATCTGCATCATTATGAGAAATTGAAATTATTTTTTTATATTGTTTTTTAGAGGAATCTAAAAAATTATCAACTGCATTGTTCAGGGTTTCCATGAATTTCTTGTAATTTGGTTTCATGATATTATATTTAGATATTTGATGTATATTTAGCAATCTGGAAATTATTAATTGAATTATTTTTCTTTTGAATCACTTTAATTTTAATTTTTTTACAAATTTCATATCTTACGAACATGAATTAAACAATAGCAGAAGTACAGACAAAATAAAAATAAATTCCATTAATTTAAATATTTGGTAAGTTCATTTAAATTAATTCTTATCCAAAATAAATTTTATTTTCAACGAAAAATTATTTAATTTTAGTTGATTTACAGAATTAAAATTTGATTAAAAATGAATCTTGCAATGAAACGCTTTTTCAAAAAATACAGATATCTTTTAATATTGTTCTTTTTATTGTCAGTTACTATTTTAATAACAAACTTTAATCATAATTCAAACAATGCAACAGTGCAATATTCTAAAATTGGGAATGAAACTCCACAGGTTAGTCTTTTTTCTAAAAATGACTATTCCCCTATTTTAACTCGCAAGGATCAAGGATTAGGAAACGTTACAGTCTCCAGTTTTTCTTTTTCGGAACAAGGATTTTTCAATTACACCACCACATATCCAGATTTAGATGATGATCTAGTTTCTGGAGCCTTAAAAATGAAATATAAGGAAACAAAATACATAAATACAGTTCAAATTGCATCTCATAATAATATAGATGATTCTGCGCCCGATTCTAACCTAATCATAATTACATTAAACGATTCAATTAGCGTAGAATATAATCATTCCGTTTCAAACTCAGAAGGATATTTAATTTATGGTTTAAGATTAAACCCTGTTAAGATTACTCAAGTATCTGTTAAAAATGCCACATCCAATATTATTACTCAATTAAGTGAAGATCAATACGATATTGATGAATTAGGTTTTCTGAAGTTTAATTATTATGCTTATTACAAGAAACTTGAATATAATTTTACTTTAAATGTTATTTATCAATTCAACATTACTTTAGTTGATTGGGATTTAAATCAAATCAAAGCGTATGATATCTTTATAAAACATGGACAACAAGATTTTCAAGCTACATTTAGTTATACATTTAACATTTTAGGTTATAAACATAATTCTTCATCTTTAAACGAGAAAGTTCCTGCGGATAATGCAATCGTAAATCTAAGAGTAAATCTACCAGATAAAGAGTTATTATTTGACCACATATTAGAAATAGACAACAATCCGGCAAGCAATTTCTTAAATCCAGATAAATCCATTAATTGTACGACCTCTCTGAATCTAGGTTATTTTAACTTGAATTTTACTGCAAACTTTACTATTAAATTTGATAAAATGGTTACTCGATTTTGGAGTATTGATCGTTTAGTAAAAGGGAATGATATTAGAGAAAGGATTTATCTTCCATCAATAATTTCTGGTCCAGCACACATTTTTATTAAATATTTGGCGATTCATGAAGAATCAATAACTTTTGATCAAGTTTTATCAAATAGTTCTATTTTTAAACGCAAGTTCGCTTATTATGATGCAAATGTCACCATCATACAAGAAGAATTGCAAAATAGTTTGATCTTTACAAAAAATTCTCTGAAGAAAAAAGGTCTTAAAATTATTTTGCCATACATATTGAAAGGAGAATGCGTTCCATTTATAATAAGATATAAGACAAATAAAAACCTTCGAATAGTGGTTACTGACAACATTTACATGTCTATCATGAACTTAAGAGTTAAACTATATTATTATGGCAAGCCTTATGGTACTTACATCTCAAAAGATTACGTGATACCAATGGCACCAGCCATTACTAATGAATATGGTGAAGTAATAATCAAGGATGTTCCTAATGGAAATTTTACAGTTTATATCTACAGGGGCGATCAATTACTAACAAAGAGCAGCGTCAATCCTTTTATTTACACTAATTATATACCTACAGATATTGCCCATTTTCCCATTTGGATAATTATATTTGGAACGATTAATGGAATAATTGCATTTATTGGAATCCTGATTCATTTATCCAATAAAAAAAGGAAATAGGCATAAATTGATAGTAATTTTTATAGATTCTATAGAAGATTTTTTAAAATTTTTAGAGCGTCGTATTTCAAACGAAATTTTTTATGAACTCAAGGAAAATAAAATTAATACTGAAATTTCAAGTCCTCACACGTTAGAAATCATTTTACATTTCTTGGCTAAGTTAGGAGATAATACAGTACTTTATGAGACAAAACAAACACTTTCGAATATAGAGGTGAATCAAAAAGATGAAAATATAATTATTAAACTAGAAGAAATATTTAAACAAGTTGATCCCTCAATTTCTCTGATCAAAGGAAAAATTAGAGAGATTTTCTTATCTTATTCTCCATAAATTCAAAATGATTAAGTCTCTTTCAACTTAAATTTTTAAATAATTTATTTGTTCTCATTAACCATTTCACCATAACCAATCAAGCGATATCGCCTATTAATAATCCTAGATATGGCAAAAATGGAGTTCTCAGGAGGACATATAGGAGGATTTAAGGATAATACATATGTATTTTTCAATATCTTTTTAACTGTTGCTGCTGTTTTTTCTGTTCCAACAACAAGTAATAACTTTTCATTATGTCTTAAATCATGAACTTTCATTAGTTCCTCTGTTCCTATTACCCTTTCAAGCAGTTTTACTCTCAATTCTACTTCAGAAATAACTTCAGGTAAGGTGTTAGGTCGTCCAACGAGTTGACCTATCAAAGAATCTCCTTTTGTTAAAGCTGGATCCAATCTAGTACCTAAGCCAATTAGGCCTCCTGGTTTTGCTTCTTTTAGGAAGTTTCTTCCTTGACTGATGCTAACAACTTCTGATCTAATAGGCGTATATCCACTTTTTGTTCTAATTCCTGGACGAATTTCTATTTCTTCACCAATTCCAATTTTTCCTTTTAAAACAGACCCTCCAATCACGCCACCTTTTAAATTCTCAATTGCAGTTCCAGGTTTGTTTATATCAAACGATCGTGCAATGACAAATTGAAATTCATCTTTTTCATTTAATTTAGGAGTCGGAATGAATTCCTCGAAAGCTCTTACCACAAGATCGATGTTTGCTCCAAAAACGGCAGATACAGGGATTATAGGGGCGTCTTGAGCGATTGTATCTTTTACAAACTCTTTAATTTGTCTATAATTTTCTAATGCTTGTTCTTTTGTAACCGCATCAATTTTGTTTTGAATAATTATGAGGTTTTTAATCCCAGCAATATTTAGCGCTGCTAAATGTTCTCGAGTTTGTGGTTGAGGACATTTTTCATCAGCAGCAATTAGCAAGCAAGCACCATTCATGAGGGAGGCACCACTTAACATTGTCGCCATTAAGATCTCATGACCCGGAGCATCTACGAATGAAATATTTCTCTTAAAAGTTAAGAGCGAGCCACAATCAGGACAAGTAAATTTTGGCTGATCCTTCTTCCTATTCGTTTCTGCTATGTGATATGTCATGTATTTATCGCATTTCGCACAGTACAGTATTGTAGCATTGGAATATCCTAACTTTATTGAAATACCCCGTTCTTGTTCTTCAGAATGGCGGTCGGTCCAATCACCAGTCAATGCCTTGACTAACGTGGTCTTAATGGAATAAGACGAATTGTCTTATTAATTCCATGATCCACGTGTCCTACAAGGCCAATATTGCATTCAGCTTGAGTTTTAATTAACTTTTTTAGCTCTGAAATCTTTTTCGCATCAATAGAAGGCTTTTTAACCTTTTTACTTGCTTCTTCCTTTAATTTTTCATCTTCTTTTATCTCTTCTTTAACTTTCGATGCTTTTTTAGCTGTTTCTGATTGTATTTTTTCTAACAAGCTTTTAGCACTATTTATATATTTTATTGCCGTAGACCTCCCTATCCCCTTAATATTTGCCTTTATTAAGTCTTCTGGGGTACTTGAAGCTAATTTTTCCACTGTATCGAAACCAGCTGCCCGCATTTTTTCTGCGGTGGCTTTTCCTATCCCACTAACATCTTCTAAATCGTATGTCATGATAGTTTAAATTGGTATTGTTATAATGATTAATTATTTAATTACTAAGAAAAATATAGAATGATATTCTATTAAATTAATCGTTCAATTTAAGAGTTTCATGTTAAATGAAAAAAATGAGATTATAGGGTTTCTATTGTTTTAATAGCACCGGGTTTTTTGTCAAGTTCAATGTAAGATACTTGCAACAAGCTATCCACGTAAAAGGTAGAGATTTTTCCGCAAGAATCATCCTTATGCAAGATATAAACTGGAGCTGGATAAGAAGAAGTGTTAATATCTTCCTTTTCAATTTTAAAAACAATTTTTTTGTGGCAATGGGGGCATCTATTAAATCTTAATGGCATAAGTCTTGCAACAGTAATTAATTAATTATCTTATTTTAAGATCTTAATTATAATTAAAAACCTTTATTATCCAAACATGTATTTTTACATTAGAAAATTATTTTATTAATTGCTTTTTTATTACTTATTGATTTCTCATGAAAAAGTTAAATTGCAAGAACGCATCAATTGTTTTTATTTTATTAATGATACTTTTCACGCTATTTAATTCATTTTTAGTCTATTATAATCCAGAAAGGCAAGGTTTAAAAATCTCGGCATTATCTGAAGAGATTCCCGAGATTAATCTATCAACACTTCCACAAATTAATCTTCCCGAGTTAAATAGGACGTGGTATGACCCTAAAATCGAAATGATAATTATTACTCCAAATGATACTAATTTTGTGAATGCCGTGACCCCTCTTGCCAATTGGAAGAATAAAAAAGGAGTAAAAACCATTATTTTTAGTAATTTCTCAAAATATGATGGTAAAGATAATGCTGAAAAAATAAGAAACCTGATCAAACATTATTTCATTAAAGAGAATTTAAAATGGGTGCTTTTAGCTGGAGATGCTCAAGATAATTTAATACCGATTAGATATGTTTATAATCCAGATGTAGTAGAAATCTCTGGACAAACAGAATACGATGATTATGATGATTATTATAAGCCAACTGATTTTTATTATGCTGATCTAAATGGAACTTGGGATGAGGATGGGGATGGAAAATGGGGAGAAAGTCCAAAATATAACGATAATGGAGTTGATGAGATTGAATGGACTCCAGATGTTTACGTGGGGAGGTTTCCTGCCGATGATGATTTTGAACTTTCATTAATGGCTAATAAGACATTAAATTATGAGACCAAGCCAACTATTGGAGATTGGATGAATCGAATGCTTTTAGCGGGAGGTGTTTCTTCATATAAGAAACTTAATACTCCTGATGAAGATGAGGCTCGATTAACTCAATATATTTGGCATAATTATACGATTTATGCCATGAATTTCACGCATTTAATAAAAACAACTTCTAGTTTCACTCCTTTAACTCCACCACCACCTAATAAGCAAAAAGCTCTGAATTCCACGAGTTTCAAATCTGAATTTAATAAAGGTTATTCTACAGTAATATTTGCAGGACATGGCGATCCTACACAATTAACTGATGCCAGCTCTACGATATTTTATAGTAATACCGATGCTCAATTTGCAAAAAATATAAACATGCCTTCTCTCTTTTATGCTGATGCATGCACAGTTTCTCCGTATGATCAAGGCGATAATAGTATTGGAGAACTCTTGTTTAAACATCCATCAGAAGGAGCTATTGGATTTATAGGAGCAATGAGAGTTAGCTGGTATTTTGAAGGCGATACAAATCTTGAAAAAGTTAATCGTGGTAATGCAAAATTATTTTGGCAACAATTTTTTGAAGAGAAAAAGTTTCAGCAAGGAAAGGCGCTTTATGATTCAAAAGTAGCTTATTTACATAGTGTTTATTTTACAAGCGGCAGAACTTCCATTAATTACGAATATCAAAGAAAAAATGTCTTAACTTATAACTTGTTAGGCGATCCAGAATTAGATATTTACACGAACAAGCCAGTTCTAGCAATGAAAGTATACAATAATACCTATTATGAGGGTCAATTGGTATCTGTTGTTATTTTAGATACTAAAGGAAATCCCGTTCCTAATGCAAGAGTTCATCTTACCTCTAAAGATGGAAAATATTTCACTTGTTATGCGGATGAAAATGGCCTAGCAAAATTTAGATTGCTACCTCAAGCTGGAGAAACTTATAATGTTACTATAACTGGCCATAATCTAATACCATCATACTTTAATTTTACAACTGTTCAGGATAGAGATAAACCAAAATTGATATCTCTTGATTTTTATCCCACCCAACCATCAATCTCAGATAACATTAAATTTTACATTAAAGCAAGCGACAATCAATCAGGATTAGAAAGCGTTTTCATTTTAATATCGGATAATAATTTTGAAAGTTTCAAATATTATCAATTATCAAACGGATTTAATGAAAACTTTAATAATTTCAATTTTATATTACCAAAATTAAAGCCTGGAGATTATTCTTTTGCAATTGTATTACGGGATTTCACTAACAAAATGAGCATGTATTTTGAAAAGAATTACAATTTTTCAATACCAACTACTTTAACTGATGCAATCATACCAGTTGCTTTTACAATGATATTTGGACTAATAGGCGTTTCATTTGCTTGGATTTATCTGGGAATTCACAATTCTAAGAAAAGAGAAACTGGAATTTAAATTATCATGAGTTATTTATTTTTATAGTAAAAGATTCTAAATCTACTTGAGAGATTTAATATTCTTTTTATTATTTTTGTTTTTTGAATCGGATATTAAACTTCTAAAAATAAGATCGATAAATAAAATCAAGCAAACTTTGGTAAAATTCTTACTTTAAATTAATCAAAAATTTAAACAATGATTTTTAAATTTAAATTAAATTAAAAAGGAAAAAATGTAAGAGAGTAATTAATAACACCTTATATCTGCTTTCTGGGTTCCCGAACAAACTGTTCGGACAGATTGTTTTTCGGATGGGACCAGGTATTTTCCTGCTTTGCCATGACCGTAAACGAATTTACAGTTTGTAATTTCCCATAGATTGCAACTATAGTACTATTTACAACGCAAAGCAGTTTAACTTCCAGGCAGATAGTTTCACTATGTAAGGTGTTATTATTTTTCCAATGATTATTCCGTGAAAGAGATGTAAAATAATCTTTCACATCATTAAGATTGAATTAAAATAATTCATGGTTCTAATTAAATCTTGTTATTCCATACCATTAACTTTTTAAGGCTGGAATGTAAAAAGTTGAATTACAACATAATTTCAATGAATTTCGGATTATTTTTTCAATTTCTAATATCCTTTAACCTTACAATAAAGAAAAATCATGCAAATATTTCTAATTCCATCCAATCTTGTAAAATTTTCTGATTTCAGTTGAGAAGAATTTTTTTAAAACATCTAGCATTTACTTGAGTTAATGAGAATTATCTTGTTGGAAAGAGATGGAAAATGGTAAAAAAAAGTGTTTTTTATTTCAAGAAAATCATGAAATATTGGTTCATAATACTGATAATCATGATAATAATCATTAGTATTTATAATCTAAATTTAGCAATTTGGATAACCGTCATAGTAATAATAATCTACTTGATAACTTTCTTGCCAGACATTATATTTTCCATTAAATTGAAAAAGCTCTTGAAAACGCAACTTTGCATCGATGATAAAACAATGGCTAAAAAGCTTAAAAAACCACTCAACAAAATTCAAGAAAAGATGTATCAAATCCATAAAAAACAAGTAAAGAAGGATTGGTTGATCATTTTTCTTAACAAGCATTACATTTATTACAATGAAAAAATAATTCAAATTTTTAAAAAATATTACAAAAATGGTTTAGGTGAAAAGGAAATCTTAGAAAAACTTAAGAGGTATAACGTCAATACAAGAGCAGAAATTAAATTAATGGCAGATACTTTGATTAAAATGAAAAAATTAGATAAAAGAAATGTTAGCGTGCAAGAATATAGGGATAAAAAACGATACGGTTGAATTTTTTTTAGATCAGGCTTCCTTAATGTTATATCTATTTTCTTTTCCTTACCGTTTCTTGGAACTCTAAATAAATCCCAAAAGTATCTAAAGTATCAAAATAAACAAATCTTTGCTTTCCAATCATCCCGGAATGTATCATTTTAAAGCCTTTTTCTTTAAAAAAGTCAATGTAAGGCTTTAGATCTTTAACAAAAGCACTCACGTGATGCAATCCTTCCTTTCCTGAATCTATAAAATCTTTATAAATGCAATCTCCAGAATTCCATTGAATGAGCTCAATTTGAACTCCAAACGCTCTACCAAAAGCTATAGTCAAATCAATAGTGGATTTTTTCCCTAATGACTCAACCTCGTGCACGACATTTTCAAGTATGGCAAATTTTTGTAATCCATACAATTCTTCCATTATTTTGGCTTGTTTCTTTACATCTTTATATACATAACCCAATTGGTCAATCTTTAAAGAATTTAAATTAATTTCCTCCATGATTTATCATCCTTATTATATTTGTTAAAAATTGTAATTGATTTTGATTTAATGAACAAATATCATATTTAAACATCACTATTAACGAAAAGTTTTCTTTTTAATGGTGTATACTCAAATACATATTTCAAAACACATTAAGTTTTAAGATAACACTCATAACTTGCATGATTGAGCCTTTTAAATGATCCAATAAAAGCACGATTTTCAATAGATTCTATGAAAAAGAAAAATATTGAAAAATAACATGTAAAAATCCAAATTAAAAAAAATATTTAATGTATCTAACCCTATATTTCAAGATCCCCGAATCTATAATACTTTCTTATCGGTTTTTTAACATTCCAGACACATTTGAGTCCTTTTGGAAACTGCACCAAATCTCCCTTCTTAATTTCTATTTTTTTACCCGTTTGAGAATCAGTCACTTCCACCTCTCCATCTAAAATATAACATGTCTCGGTCTCATCGTAATACCAATCAAATACGCTTTTTTCCTTTTCCCAAACACCCCAATTCTCCACATTAAGTTTCTTTAATTCTTCTTCTGTTGGAATTTTTTTCTTCATTTACAAACACCATGACCATTGCTAATATAATTTTTTAATAATTACGTGAATAATATCTTCATTTATATTAATATTTTAACTCTTATCTAACATATATTTTTTTAAAGCTAAATAAATTCTTTAAAAAATATTTCATAAATATCTCATATACAAGTTCTAATCAATTATTCATACTTTTAAAAACAAGGAAGCAATATCCATTATTTTAATAAAAATGTCAAACAGCCCCTTTTAAATTTATCCAAATGGAAAATATAAAAAATACCTACTTATATCATATTATCGTGGAAAAAATTTATACTCGATATCATTTAAACATCTTAAAATATTAAAAATTAAAAAAATACAATAAATTAAAAATAAAAAATAATATTAGAAAAATAATTAATATCAATCCATCCATTTTTCAATATTCAATTTTATAAACCCAAAGTGAGAACATCGTGCCTAAAAAATTCATTTTAAAGCTACTGACCGCCGGAGATGGTGGCGTCGGAAAAACAACCCTGTTACACAGATATGTGGAGGGTAAATTTAGCGCAGAAACAAAAATGACGATAGGTGTTGAATTTTTTCTAAAAGAAATTCAGGTGGATGGCCAAGATTGCACTTTACAGCTATGGGATTTCGGAGGACAGGAACGCTTTCGTTTCTTGCTGGAGAGCTACGTTCTTGGGGCAAAGGGAGCCCTCCTTATGTTTGACTTGACGAGACCTATTACCTTGGAAAACTTGGAACAATGGGTTTCTATTTGCCGAAAATCAGATCCAAGCTTACCCATTCTTTTTTTGGGGACAAAGAGCGATCTAGTAGACGAGATCATGGTTGATGACGATTATGCTTTAGAGTTCAAGGAAAGGTTCAATTTATTCGATTATTTAAGGGTTTCAAGTAAGACAGGCGAGAATGTTGAGAAAGCATTCGAGCTATTAACGCGGAAGATATTAGAGCGGCAAAAATATTGAAAATGGATGAGAATTAATTTAATGACTAACCTAACATGGAGAATGTTGTAATTATAGATTCAAACTTCATATTACTTCCTATTCAATTTAAAATAGATTACATTAGAGAGATTAGAGATAAAGTAGAAGGTTCAGTTAAATTCGTGATTTACCAGCAAGTTTTGGATGAATTAAATTTTAAAAAAAAAAAATTTGAAAATTCAACGAGATTTGCTAGAGAGCTTGAAGCAGGAGTGAGATATCTTAAAGAAATTAATCGTGTTTATGATATAAAAATAATAAATGAAGTTAAAAATAAGGAAGAATCAACGGATGATTTTTTAATTCGCAAGTGTCTTGAATTAAAAGAAAAGAATAAAAAAATTTTTCTTGCAACTAATGATATTGAACTGCGTAAAAAGGCAAGAGATTCTGGAGTGAACTTGATATTCTTACGACAAAAAAAATATTTAGATATTAATTATTGTTGAACCAAAACTTATATAAAATATTAGATTTTAATAAATGATAAATAAAGGTTAAGATTTTATTGAATTGAATTTGCTTTTTAGGAAATTAATATTCATTGACTCATAATGTAAACGATAAAGGATTAGGTATTCATGAGCAAGTCAAAAATCTTTAAAATAATAATGACTGGAGAAGGAAATACTGGTAAAACCACACTACTTCATAGATTTATAGAAGGTGTGTTTATATCTAATACCCAGCAAACAATTGGTGTAGAATTTTTTCTTAAAGAGGTAAATCTCGGAGATTATAAAGTGGTTCTTCAAATCTGGGATTTTGGGGGACAGCCGCATTTCAGATTTTTACATAAGAACTATGCTCGAGGATCTCGTGGAGCTTTATTATTATTTGACTTGACGCGCCCTTCAACTTTAACAACCATTGAAGAATGGGTAAATATATGTCGTGCTGATGGTATTGAAATTCCAATTTTATTGATTGGTTCCAAGGCAGATTTAATTGAAAAGTCAGCAATTCCTCCTAACTTTATCGAGAGCTTAAAGGAGAGGTTTAAATTATTTGATTATTTGGAGGTTTCGAGTAAAACTGGTGAGAATGTAGATTTAGCCTTTGAAAAGCTGACTCGAGAGATTATCAAGCAAATCTCTTAATTTTAATGATTTTAAAAAAAGAATCTTTTTTTGTTTTCTATTAATAGTAATATTAATTTTGCATTAGAATAATAACTATAGCCTATCTAACAATATTTCTTTAAGATCTTCTGGTGTAAGGCTGGCAGGGTTATTTTTCAACCCGGTTTTTTTCACTATTTCATCGACATCATCTTCTTTAAGACTGAATTCTCCCAATCGCTTGATGTTTAGTTTCTTTATCCAATCATCTAGAGTATTGATGAGAATATCGCAATATTTATTGATATCAGAATCATTAATTAGATACTCATCAACCATTAATGCTCCTATGATTGCGTGTTTTCTTAATAATTCAATTGATTCGGGCATTTTTTCTTTTAATCTCTCGATGTTCACCCTTGTTGTTTCGGAAAGTAGCGTTCCACATACGATTCCGTGAGGTATTTTGACATATCCTCCTATTGATGACGCAAATCCGTGTACAACACCTAATCCCGCATTTGCTAAGGTAATCCCAGAAATCATTGCTCCATAAGCCATTGCTGATCTCACGTGAATGTCATTAGACCCGGTCGTACAAGCGCTTATTAACGAGTTTTTCACAAATTTCATGCCACTATAAGCTAAAGTGTCTGTAAATGGATTTGACTTTGTAGATACATAAGATTCAAGGAGTTGCGTGAATGCATCCAACCCACATGCTGCAGTAATTGAAGGAGGACATGTCAGTACAAGCTCAGGATCCACTATGGCAACATCTGGAATGAAATTATCATGTCTTAAGGATTTTTTATATCCATTTTTTCCAATTTTTGTTATGACCGCATTTTTAGTTGCTTCGCTACCGGTTCCTGAGGTTGTAGGAATGGCAATATATGGTAATTTTTTGCCATCATGAATTTTAGTCCCTACACCTTCTAGATAAGATTCAATCGAATCTTGCTTGAAATACATTGCTGATATTGCTTTGCCTGAATCAATCACGCTTCCACCGCCAATTCCAACAATCAAATCTAATTTTTCACTTTGAAATTTTCTTACAGCATTATCAATGATTTCTGGAGAAGGTTCACCTCCAATAGATATTTGAGAAAAATTTACATTTAATTTCTCGAGATTCTCTTTAATTTCATCCCATTTGCCGGATTTTTTTAAAGAACTTTTCCCGGTGACGATAAGAATATTATTTCCAAATCGTGGAATAATTTCATACAATTTATTTATCATTCTGGGTCCAAAAAAAATTTGAGGGATTCTTGATTGCGTGAATTCACGAATCAACTTGCATTACCTTTAAGTTGCAAATTATATTGTAAATAATAATCTAATTATTAATTTTAATTATCCATGATGATTATTATTAATTTCTTTAATTAATCTTGCATGATAAGATTTTTATCATTAAACATGTAATTTTTTAATAACAACAAAATTATGGGGTCGAATATAATGAAGCACGTGAATGAAAATGATTTTGAATATAGAAAGGGAGATTCTGGAGTTAAATACTTGATGCGAGGACCAAGCATAGATTGGGGCGTCATATACTTGAAACCGGGAGAATCAATGGCAGATAAACCCCATGGACATAATGAAATAGATGAAACTTTTTACTTTGTTGAAGGAAATGGCACGATGATAATTGATGGAAAGGAATATGACGCACCACAAGGGAGTGTCTTTTTAGTGGAACCAAAAGAAATGCACAATGTGAAAAATAATTCTGATAAACCCATTAAAGTTATATTTATTAAAGGAGAATATAAACCAGAAGATAAATTCGAATAAATTAGATAATTTTCATGAGAATTAGTGATTTATAATGGCTAAAAAGAAAAAGAAAGGAAAAGGTCGAGGTACAGAAGAAGAAACTATAGTTTCAGGTAGGGTAAAGCTACCAAACCGAGAAGTGGGAGAAATGTTTGGAAGAGTTGTTGAGATTTACGGAAATGATCGGATGGGCGTTTTTTGTGAAGATGGCAAGCATAGAACCGGTAGAATTCGAGGCAAGATCAAGAAACGAGTTTGGATAAGGCGTGGAGATCTCATAATTATTAATCCATGGGAATTTCAGGATGATAGGTGCGAAATAACTTGGCGATATACTAATGCTGAAATCCAATGGCTCGAGAGGAAGAAATTAATTCCAGAAATTTTAGATATTAACAACATTCCATTATAAAAACTCTTAATTTTTCATCATAAATTTAAAATTTTTTATTATTGAAAGGATCGTTGCGTAAAAATCGATACCAACACCCCTAAATTAATAACATCTCATTAAATTAACTTTAAAGCCATTATCAGGCTGGATGCTGGATTTTCCTCTCACTATTTTAAAAAAGCAAAAATTTATAACAAAGTCATGCTTTAATTTACATGACTATTTTTTTTAATTTTTTAATTTTAATTAATTCAAATAAGGATGAGTTGAAAAAAGTTGGGAGAAAACGGAGATAATGTAAATAGTAAGCCAAAGGATATGAAAGATGCCATCAGCTTGGAAGAACTAATCGACAAGGAAGATACAACAACCTTATTTGCCGTTAGAACTACAATAAACCAAGAAAGCAATATTTTACGTCAAATTTTTTATCGATTTAGAATATTAGATACAATCCCAGATATTAAAGCAATGTTGATATCGCCGTTATTACCAGGATATATATTTTTTGAAGCAGCTCAAAAAAGGGATGTGCAAATAGCAATTCAAGGAATTCCCCATATTAAAGGGAGAATTGTTCAAAACATAAAATTAAGCGAATTGAAGCACGTGTTGCTTCCACGTAGTGTTACTGAATACTTAGAAGAAGGAGATACCGTGGAAATTATAAGTGGAGTTTTTGAGGGTGCGAGAGCTGTAGTGATGCGAATGCCTCACGATTCCTCCAGCAACGAAGAAGTAGTAGTTAGGTTATTACAAGAAGAAACTCCAATTACCATTAAAATTCATGGTGATTATTTAAAATTAGTTGAAAAGAAGAAGCCTGAGAAGGAAGAAATTCCAGAAGTTAAGATTACAGAAGAAGAAATCCTTACAGATTTAGAGAAGACAATTTCTTTTGATGACGAATATGAAGAGTCTGAAGAAGAATTAGCTGTTGATGAAGAAAGTGAAGAATTTGAAGAATATGCGGACGAAGAAGAATTTGAAGAAGATGATGAATGGTCCAAGTTTGACGGATTTTGAGGAGCAACGCTTTTTAAAATAAATAAAATGTTATATAGTCAATAACGTGCTCCATTCGACAATATTGTTAACCCTAGTTTTAATTATCCTTGTTAATCTTGATCAATTTCAGCAATGGCAGTAATTTTCTTTTTTAAAAGGATTTTTAAATGCGAAGTGTTATTAACAAATTATAATAATCGTATTGAATCTAAATTATAGATTTTTGCTCTAAAAAATGATTAAAAATATCTTCATAATGAAATCCACGGGCGAATTAATATTCCATAAAACATATGAAGATATTTTTAACATTAAATTAACAAGTAGCTTTTTGAGTGCCATTTTTTCTTTTGTAAAAGAAACCTTAAAGACCAAGGAATTGTCCGAAATTGAGGTCGGTCCCTTTAGGTTTATTTTCGAAATTGCTAAAGCAAATTCAAGTGAATTGATGTTTGCCATATTTAGCGATAGAACGGATAATCTTGTAGAATTAAGGAATCAACTAAGAGAAATAAAAAGAAAATTCATTGAGAAATTTGACCTTAATTCAATTACAGAAAATTTTGACGGCGAAATTTCGAAATATCGAAAATTTGAAGAAGACATCAATAACATAATGGAAGAGAGCAAAAATTTGGTTTCTGAAGAAATTCAAAAAGAGTTAATTGAAGTATTCCAAGAACTCCATGCTTTCTCAGCTCCAGTAATATCATCTGCTTTATTAACTCAAACTGGAAGAGTAATCGTCTCTTATTTAGATTCAAAAGTTCTTTCAGAAATTATTAGACTTCTAGAAAGCAGGTTTATAATAGGAAATTCTAAAATTAATGAACTCATTTCGCTTGAAGATTATGGGATCCTCTCCTTAGTGGGAATCGATAATTTCATATCAGTAATTTTATTTAAACAAAATTGTCCCTTTGAAACCGCTTTAATAATTTCCAGAAAATTTTCGAATAGATTGAAGCGATTAATATATTAAAATAATTTTGATGAAACTTATCGGCTGTTTAGAATTAAATCTCGAAATTATAGCGAAAACATGATGCCTTCATGAATTATCTCTTATCGTTTCTTTTGTTTAGCTTTTATGTTACCGGAATTCATAATAATGTGGCTCAATTTGATAAACAAGATTTAATATTTCCTAAATTAAATAATCAAATTTAGCATGTTTCTTTAACAAGTTGATAAAAATTTTTAGATTCCAGAACTTTTTCATGACAAAATTAAAAAGCTAAATTATATTTTTTTATTTATAATTATTTCTTTTAGGAGTAAGAATAAAATATAGGAGTTTGAATAATGGCGGAAAAAAAAACAAAATATATGGATCGGGTTATCAATGAAGAAATCCTTCAAAAATTAAGCTTGAAGAATAGATACGCTTTCTTGAATACAAATCTAATGACTATAGTGAAACCTAAGCATTTCAACTTCCTCAAAGAAGCTGAAAAGTTTTGCATGAGATTTGAAAAGAAAAATAACATCACTCACGGTCCTGATGAGGAATTTTATGATTGGATTCCTGAATTTGGAAAAGCAGGTCTCATATCCCGGGCTCATCCATATACTGAAATAGATATAAATTTTGAAACTCATGGCTTAGCCATCGAATTGATGAGATGCTTGGCATTAAGCTTTTTTGACCCTCAGTTTTCAATGGCAGGGGGAGCTACAATTCTTGCAATAAATCCTGTTTATTATCATCATGAAGATATCCCAATTAGATTAGAAATACTCAAAAAATTTGTAACCGGGGAAACTCCAGGAGCAATACTCATAACCGAACCCGAAAGAGGTTCGGATGCAGTACACCAATTAACTACTTGCGAAGAACAAGAAGATGGTTCATTTATAATAAATGGTGAGAAAATATTCAATACTAATGCCCCTAAGTCAAGATATGTTGTTTGTTATGCAACTGCAGAAAAAAACAACGGGAACAAGATGGCTCAATTTCTCATTGACACTACTTGGGATGGTTGGAATTGTCAAAGAGTTTTTATTCCATGGGTACCAAAAGTTTGGATTGGTCATGAACATTTAGTAGATTTAAGGGTTCCTAAAGAATATGTGCTAGGAGGAGTAGGAAAAGGTAGAGAGCATTTATTTGAGGGGCTAGTGCCAGAAAGAATTGGAATTGCTTTGGATGCCATTTCACAATGCTGGAATGCTTTAGCTCATGCAGCAATTTATTCCAATAATAGGAAGCAATTTGATCAAGAAATCTTGAAATTCCAAGGCGTCGGCTTTCTTTTGAGTGAGTTATGGGCTAAAGTAACTAATGTTACACTTGGATTGCTTCATTTCTGCGAATCTTATGATGAAAAAGTTGAAAAATTTGGAGAAAATCTCCCAAAGAACATCTCTCAAGCAATGGTAGCTTCTGCATCTCAACTTAAATATCATACTACGGCTCTTTCAAAAGAGGTTTGCTATGAATGTGCTAACCTCATGGGAGGTGCTGGATTGTGCGATAATACATTAATGCATGATTTGCTTGGCATCTCTAGGATTCAAGAAATTGTCGGAGGATCGAGACAAATTCAACTTTATATCCTTTCTATGGCAATGCGAAGATTATATAAAATGCTTGGCATATAAATATAACTGATATTGTCAAAAAACAAATTAATTAATTTTTTATTTTTAGTTTTTAGCATCCATTTATGGTTATCCTATATTATTCAATGGAAAATGATTGTTAAAATCCCTTTAATTAAATATTTAAATATTTAGAGAATCAATTTATATGTTTCTGAAGAGTATTATATATTTAAATTTAGAAAATGTAAGAGTTTAGATTTTTTTAATTTAATTATAATGAATTTTAAAAATTTTATTTCATTTGAAACCTATATTTAGAATTAAATTTTTTTATTCTTTAATAATTGAAAAGCGAAGTAAATAAAGCGTTTCCAAGGCGAATGAATCCAAAATCTTATCTAATTAAAATAAATTAATCATTTCTTTTTTTTTTTAATTCATAATACATCTTTAAAAAAGAATTTATCGCTCATAGAAAAAAGATCGTCAGAATTTTTAAACTAAAGATATATAATTGATAAGAAATCCATTATTCTTGATTTTTAGACAAGAATTTTAAAATAGATAATAATAAATTCAAGATTTTTAGAATTAAAGTACTAATTCAGAAAAAAATTTAAATATTCAGTATAATTCATTAACAACACTAAGGTGATTTCTAATGGTTAAAGTTAGTATCAAAAGACATGGAATTCAGATTATTTTTACGATTTTCATAATCTTAATGAACATGATTTTGATAACTAATCATTTCCAATCCTATAATGACACTCTTTCTCTTAGTGATGAATTCATGTATATGGCATATTCTTATGCTCATGAACAATATTTTACTTTAAATAGTCCAAATGTCGAAATTTGTAGTGATATAGCCATTGACAATGAAGATAATATATATTTGGCGGGAAGAACGGGAATATATGGAAATTATAAGGCGTTTCTAGTAAAATTTGATTCTTCGGGAAAACAACTATGGAATTATACGGGACATAGTGGTGTAATAAATCAAATTTCCTTGGACTCGAAAGGAGATGTGTATTACATTAACGGGAAAAACGTAATGAAAATATCGAGAAATGGAACCTTATTATGGGAAAAAAGTTTCAATACAACCATAAATGCAATCTTAATAAAAGAGGATAGCATGTATTTAGCCGGAGTTATCGGTAACTTTTTCTTAATGAAGTGTAATCTTTCTGGAAACTTGGTATGGAATTCAACATGGACAGGGATGGATACAAACGCCATTGCTATCGATTCAAAAGATAATATATATCTCATTGGAAGTACACAAACATTTGGGGCTGGAGATTGGGATGCTTGCTTAATAAAGTTTAATAGTACTGGGAAATACCAGTGGCATAAAACATTTGGAGGGCCCGATAACGATTATGGAAAATCAATTTTAATATATGATTCTAACAAAATTCTAATCTCTGGAACTACACGCATGAGTTTAGATTATGAATTTCAATTCATTGCAAAATATTATGAGAATGGAACGAAAGAATGGCACTGGTTTATAGATACCATTGATGCAGAATATTCCTCAAAAAGCCTTCTTCTGATAAATGAAACTTATTATAACATGATAGTTTATACTTATTTTTTAATTGGAACAAAATATTTTGGCTCTTCAAAAAGATTTACCATCCATGCCATTCAAGCATCAGCATGCTCCTTTCATATGGATTACGCAGAATGGAGAGGGCAAAATGATTATTTTGGAGCTTGTGGACAATTTGATTCAGAAGGGAATCTTTGGATATCTGCCACCCAAAGAAACATATTAAATGGGAATTATGATTTTTGGTTCGCAAAATATGGCAAGGATTCTGATTTTGATGACATTTCAGATTTCCAGGAAATTAATATATACAATACAAATCCAAACTATTCAGATAGTGATCATGACAAGCTAACAGATTACCAGGAATTAAAGATTTATAACACGAATCCTAACAAGAGAGACACCGATAATGATTTATTAACGGATTATGAGGAAATAATGATTTATAACACCGATCCAAATAATTTTTTCCAGCAACACATGGATATGGATACCTCTACTTATCCTTTCAGTATTAGGCATTTATGCTGGAACTGCCATTGTACTTTCTTTAAAACAAAAAATTACCTCTAAACGTAGATCATAAAGAAAATTGCTAATTGAAGAACGAATAATTATTATGCTTAACCATTTTTCTTTTTAATTATATTATTTTGTTATTAACAATATTATTTCTTATTCATATTTTCTTTTTGTTAAAATTGGTTTTGGAATATTTTAACAAAGATTAAGGTAAATAACTTTCATTTTAAATATTAAATCTTTTTCAATATTAAAAATGACGAAAAATAATAAAAAAAATATGGCAAAAATTTTAGATTATATATTTTGCACAAAATTTTAGCTGACTGACATTTTATATAGAGTTCTCAAGCTTAAACTCATAATATATTGTTGAATTTGCCTCGAACCACCAACAATTTCTTGAATTCTTGAGATATTCAAGTAGTCGTGCATTAACGTATTGTCACATAGTCCTGCCCCACCCATCAAGTTAGCGCATTCATAGCAAAGTTCCTTTGATAATAATGCCGCTTGATACTTGAGCTGACTTGCAGAAGCTACCATGGCTTGAGAGATATTTTTTGGTATTTCTCCTCCAAATTTTTCAAATTTTTCGTCATAAGATTCGCAGAATTTTAAGAGAGCAAGTGTTAGGTTTGTTGTCCTAGCCCATAAATCAGCGAGCGAAAAACCAACTGCTTGAAATTTCAAGATTTCCTGATCAAATTGCTTTCTGTTGTTAGCATAAATGACAGCATGCGCAAGAGCGCCCCAACATTCACTTACGCCCATTATTGCTATTGAGATCCGCTCTGGCACGAGGCCTTCAAATAAGTGCTCGCGCCCTTTCCCTACGGGCCCTAAAATATATTCTTTTGGGACTCTCACATTTGTGAGGGTTTCTTTACCGAGATAAAGCTTAGGAACCCATGGAATGTTCACGCGTTCTATTTTCATACCCTCCCAATTTGTATTTATTAGAAATTGTGCCATCTTGTTCCCATTGTTTTGTTCTGCGGTTGCATAACATATTACCCATTTGGAGCGAGGTGCGTTTGTATTGAATATTTTAACTCCATTTATGAGGAAAGAGCCATCTTCTTGTTCTTCACAGGTAGTTAATTGATGGACTGCATCAGAACCCCGTTCAGGTTCAGTTATGAGAATTGCTCCGGGGGTTTTTCCAGTAACAAGTTCTTTTAAGGCTTCCAATCTTACTGGAACATTTTCATGGTGTTCATAAATTGGATTTATAGCAAGGACGGTTGCACCCCCTCCCATTGCAAATTGTGGGTCAAACATATCCAGAGCCATATTTCTCATGAGATCTGCGGCTAATCCCCATTCATCATAATGGACATCGCACACATCAAAAGTATGTTGGCGTGTTATATATCCTTTTTCACCGAATGCAGGCACCCAATCATAGATATCTTCATCGGGACCATGAGTGATGTTATTTTTCTTTTCGAATCTCATGCAGAACCTTTGAACTTCTTTTAAAAAATTAAATTCTTTAGGAGTAAGGATCGACATCAGGTTATTGTTTAAGAAAGCATATCTGTTCTTCAAGCTGAATTTTTCGAGTATTTCATCATTAATTACTTGAGTTTCAAATTTTCTACCAGGCATTTTATACACATTTGAATTTTAATTTTTAAATTTACATAATATTAATTATATTGTGTAGAATATTATGTGATTTATTAATCTTTTTTCAAGCACTCAAGCGATTAATAGTTCAGATTAAATTTGGAATGGTTCTCAAGGCAAGATACCGGTAATTATCATCAAGATTTTTTGTAAGGCAAGCTTAGGCTTGTAATTACCAATTTTAAAATCGTACTTACTTGATTTTTCATTTAAAATAAATCTACATGCCGAGATTAGTTCATTTTATCGAGCTAATAAATAAAAGTAAAGATTTTTAAGGAAAAATAAAAAAAGATGATATTAAATTAAAAATCCAATAAAAAAGATAAAAGCGTTTAAAATTGCGTGCAAAGAATTTAATCTTCTTCTTCTTCTGCGAGTAACTCTTCGATTTTTGACTCTAACTCTTCTACTTTTTCATCTATTTCTTCAATTTCCTTATAGACCTCACAATTTTCGCAACCATCGTCTTCTTGACATTGAGGGAGGGTATCGCACTTTTCTTCGAGTTTATCTCGCTTTTCTAGTAATTTATCGACTTGAGCTCGTAAATCTTCAATACTCACGTGTTTCACCTTGATAATTGTTTAAATTTTTTAATTAATTATTATTTAGTTTCAAATGATGTAATGCAGAAAAATTAAAGAATTTTTTTAAAACACCAGTCAAAATGTGCTGTTGGATGATGCCAGCATGTTGAAATGTTTTTTCAAAGTGCGTTTAATTTTTTATCAATTTTCTTATTTAATTCCTTTATTTCTTTATCCAAGGTTTTTAATTCAGTAGTGATTGATTCGAATCGATTTTCTTGATCGGTAAATTTCTTCACGTATCTTTCCTTAAGAACTATTGATTGGCTATCATCTCCGAGTACGGAAATGTTTTTTCTTAACCTTTCTTGTTCTTTTGTCATTGTTTCTCTTTCTTGTAATAACTTATCTTTTCTTGCCTGTAGTTCGTTTAATTGATAAATTAACTCAGCAATTTCTTTAAGAATTTTTTCTGTATTCTCATCAATGAATCTTTTTCTAACGTAAAAGGTGGTTCGGCCTAGGATTTCATTTTTAGACCAATTCCAAATCAAATAACTCGTATAATTTTCTTTTTGCTCTTTAATCTTGAATTTTATAGTATTTTTTGGTTCTAGCTTGAACTTGAATCTCCAATAATTAGCAGTTTCTTTAGGTTCTACTACAGATTCAATGACTTTATATCCTTTAGTTTTAGGGTGATCAAGGTAAATTTCTTTTTCCTCTTCTGATTTATTTTTAATCGTGTACGTGGTTATCTGATTAGTAAAGTAATATTCATATGAATACCCACCGCTGAATTTTACCTTATGAATATCCAGATTTTCAGTCTTTTTTTCGTGAGAGATCAACACGGCTTGTTCTACTGCATAATTGAGAATTCGTTCATCCCCTTTATTCATAAATGGAATAATGGCTTCTCCAGCTAAATTATTGTCAAAAACGATAATTGCTGGACCTCTCTCTAAAACAAATTCGGTGTTATTAATTAGTTCGAGGCAAGCATTAGGATTTTTATCGTGTTGATCAGGATTATAGAGAAGAATTCTTCTTGCTTTAATTGGTTTTGCTAAAATTGGTACTAGAGCAGATTGCTTTCTATTAATCGTCACTGGTTTAGAAATTTTATATTCAAATAATTCACCCATATCTTTCGTTTGGATCGATGTTTGAGATTGAATTTTATCCAAAAAGGCAGCATCAGATAACTCCGTTCCCATTACTCCACCAGGGCGCATCGATCTTAATGCCATGGGAGCAGGTGGAGCCATTGCTTTTTTCCTTTCAAGATAAGGTTTTGCCATTTTTGGTGCCGCTTCTAATTCCATCGCCTTTTCTTCTCCTTCATAAAACATTTCTTCTTCCATCTCAGTAGGCTTGGCACTTAAAACTCTAGGTGGTTTAATTACGGGTCTTTCTATGTAAATTGGTTTGTAAAAATCATATTTAAAAGAAACAGGCATTCCAGCGACTAATGTTAACTCTACATCTTCCCAATCTTGATTAGTTGTATTTTCTACAAGACACCATCCAGAAATTAAACATTGATCTGTTAAGAGTTGTTCCTTAGTCTTGATCAATCTGTAAGACGTTTTCCAGATTGGGCTTTCTCGAATGTAAGAAACGATTATTTTCCGTTCTACATTATCATCACCACCAGATTCGCAATTAATTACGATTTTCTTGGTATCCTTTTTCTTGCCAGCTATTATCGTGTCGAGGAAGAATTTCAAATCCTTTTTTATATCTTCATTTACAATGTCAATTGATTTCATGTCAGAGAAAGCAATTTTAGTGATGAATCCTTCGTTTTGTAGCAATATAATTAATTTCTCCACGATATGTTCATCTTTTACAAACTTTTCAACAAATTCAATTCCCATTATCGTGCCTGAAACTACTTTAGATCCACTCATTTCAATTTTAACTTGAGCACCTTTGATTTGTTTTAAAAGAGAACTCAATGAATCTTCGTCAGGAATTTCAAGCATTACAGATTTCAATAATTGATAGGTGTCTAGAGCTAAATCATAGGAAATTGAACTAATATATCCTTTCTCACTAGTATCAATTACAAATAGTGATTTTAAAATGTCGTTCATTTCATCCATTTCGAATTCAAGTTCAAACGTGCCATTTCCCTTTATCTTTCCTTCCAATATGTAATAAGAAATTCCGTGTTTGAAAATAATTACTTTTTTTACTTTTAATTTAGGCATGAGATCTCTATAGAATTTTGTCAATTTAAATCTTAATTAATTAAGATATAAATTTCATGTAAATATTTAGAAGCGTGAAAGTCTCATCTTGAAATAATATTTTAAAAAAATAAAACAAAAAATAGATAGATTGAATTAAAATCATTTAAATTAGTTAAAATTTAATTCTAAAATTTCTAATAAATCCTTTTCTAATGTGGAATTCTGTTTTGGTTTTTCAATGATCCTACCTATAAGGTTTTCATTTTTATCAAAGATATAAAATGTGGGGAGTTTTTCTAGCTTAAATTTAGGATCTAATGCTTCTGGTGGAGATTTTTTAGAATGCCATAATGGATCTCCAGGTCTTCGCATTGCATTAACCATGACTCCATACAATATTCTAATATTAAGCAATTTATTTCCTAATGTTTTAGCGATTTTTATCATTGATGGTATATTATTCGTACAATCAGGGCACCAATCGGCTCCAATAACTATAATTTCAAGTGCTTGATGATTATTATTCAATAATTGTCTTATCTTGTCTATAATTTCAGAATTTGGTACGTAAGATTCAAATTTCTCTTTAACTTTCTCTTCATATTTTTCTAGATATTCATCAGAATTCAAAGTAGGCGATTTAACATCTCCCAATTTAAGATTTTTCAATTCTGTCATTTTTCTTCATTTGTCAGATTGCATTTATTATTTTTAGGGAATGAAAATATCAAAATATTCATTTTGATTAAAAAATTATAAGATATATAGTAATAATGAATAATTAAAATAATTCAGCCATTATTATTTGTTTTCTTTAAAATTTTACTTGTTATTTCCTCATTATTATCTCCATTTCACGTGAAAGAAAAGTTAAAATGAGAGAAATTTTCCAAAACCATTAAATCTTCATGATTTTCATGGGAAAATTGATAAAATTAAAAATTTTTCATTAGTTCTGAAAAGATTTAAATATTTTTTAGCATATTAGAAATTGATTGAGATATTAAGTTTATATTTTAATAAAAAAACTAGAATTGGATAAAAATGAAGAAAGAAAAATTATTGGATGAGATCGATAGAAATATTATCCGAATATTGCAAAAAAACGCAAAAACTTCATATAGAGTAATTCAAGAAAAATTAGGGATTTCAATAGGGACAATTCATAACAGAATTACAAAACTAGAGGAAAATAAGATAATAGAAGGATATACTTTAAAATTAAATAATTTAAAATTAGGATATAAGCTAACCTTTTTAATTAGAGTTGAAATAGATGGGAAATATACTCAAGAAATTTTAGAAAGTTTGGCTGAAAGACCAGAAGTATGCGCAATTTTTCATACTACAGGAGAACAATCAGCAGCTTTAATATGTAGGTTCAAGGAACCTGAAGATGTTCATGATTTTATTAGAGAAATTAATCAAAATGAGCACGTTAAGAAGACCATTTCAAACATGGTGTTAAAAGAATATAAATATACAACTTCAATAGTAGGTTTATAAATAACCTCTTCATTTGGGTTTTTCTTCCTTCTTAATCTAATTTATTGGGATCATATTTAAATGAACCATAAATCATAAAATTCTTATAATTATATATATTAACAAAATACAAGATAAATATAATTTATAAAAATAATGAAATCTACTATTGAAGGAGTGAATGATACATGTCAATGCCAATAATAATATTGAAAGAAGGAACTGAGGAAGTTAAAGAAAAAGAAGCAAGAAAGCAAAACATTAATGCCATTTTGGCAATTACAGAAACAGTCAGGTCAACCTTGGGTCCAAAAGGTATGAGTAAGATGATAGTTGATTCTACTGGCGAAATAACCATTACTAACGATGGAGCAGAAATTTTAAAAACTTTAGATATCGAAAATGTTGCTGCCAATATGATGGTGAATGTAGCAAAAGCAATAGATGAGGAAATTGGGGACGGAACCACATCTGCCGTAATTTTTTCTGCCGCCTTGTTGGCAAATGCTTTAGAGCTTTTAGATCAAGACATTCATCCAAAACCAATCACAAATGGATATAGGATCGCAGCAAGGAAAGCTTTAGAGATCATAGATGAAATTGCCGAGACAATAAGCCCAGATGACGATGAGATTTTGAAGAATGCCGCTAAAACGGCTATGAATGCTAAAGATATCGTGGGCTATAGAGACTTTTTCGCCGATTTAGCTTTAAATGCCATTAAACAAATAAGAGATGGAGAAAAAAGCATTTTTGCCAAGGTTAGCGATGTAAGGATTGTAAAAGCTCCTGGAAAGTCTCTAAAAGATTCAAAATTGATAAATGGAGTTTACATTGAGAAGGAAAAAGTAAATCCCACAATGCCAGATTACATAAAAAACGCCAAGATCGCCGTCATTAGGAAAAAATTGGATGTAGTGAAAACAGAATTCGACGCTCAAATTAGAATATTCAATCCAACAGACATTCAAAAGTTCCTCGATCAAGAAGACAAGATTCTTAAGGATTACTTAGATATCTTTAAAAAACTTGGAGTAAACATGATTGTCAATAGTCAGGACATCTCCGATAAATTTGGAGCATATTTAGCTCGTGAAGGCATAGGTGCAATCAAAAACCTAGGTGAAGATGATATTAAGGCAGTCTTAAAGGCTATTGGTGCTAAAAGAGTAGATGATCTCAAATCTCTGAGTGAAGATGATTTAGGAAAGGCTGAGTTAGTTAAATTTGAGAAGATCGATAAGGATGAATATACATTATTTACTGGATGCAAGAATCCCAAATCTGTTTCAATATTATTAAAAGGAGGTTTGGACAAGGTCTTAAATGCTGCTGAAACCACCTTACACGATGTTTTATCAGTCATAGCTAAACTTATTGATACCAAAAAAGTAGTTGCTGGTGGCGGAGCAATATACATAGAATTAGCAAAGAGAATAAGAGAGTTCTCAAATGAAATAAGCGGAAAAGAACAATTAGCTGTAGCTGCCTTTGCAGGTGCCCTTGAAGAAATTCCTAAAACATTGATCAAAAATGCTGGTTTGGACGAAATTGAGAAAATAACCGAATTAAGAGCTGCTCACAAGACTGAAAGTGATAAATGGATCGGAATTGATACAATGAATAACGAGATAGGAGACAATTTTAAAAAGGGAATCGTAGAACCTGCTGAGTTAATAAGTAATATAATCAAATCTGGTACGGAGTTCGCAAACCTCATCTTAAGAATTGATAGAATCATCAATGCTAAGGGTACAAAACTTAAAGGTTTAGAAGAATCTAAATAAGTTAAGTATCTTTTTTTCAATAATTGAATTTTATTTATTTTCTCCTTTTTTTATTGTTATATTTTTACAGATTTTTGAATTTTCAAAAATTATTTCGTCTATTTTACTAATTTTTAAAAATATCGCATATTTACCATTTTTAATTTTAACTTTTTTTGATTATAAGTAAAAGCAAAAATTAAACATTAAATACTTAAATTTCCCAATGATACTATAACTAAAAAAAATTGTTCAAAGAAAAATATCATTTAAAGAGGGTTAAAAATGGTAAAAGTAAATGGCGCTCAATTAATTGTAAGAGCATTGAGCAACCAAGGTGTTAAAGTTATATGGACCTTATGCGGCGACAACGATTATATATACAATTATTGTAAGGATAGTTCAGTAATAGACTATGAAATTGATCTAATTGATTTTAGACATGAACAAGCTACTGGACATGCAGCCATGGGATATTACTTGGCAACAGGTGAAGTCGGCGTGTGTTCAGTTCAATCAGGGCCAGGTGTTACTGATTTGTTTCCAGCCATTCCTATTGCTAAAGATGCTAGCATTCCATTAGTAGCAATCTGTACCAGTACTCCATTAATGAACTTTGAAAAACTATCCATGAATGAAATAGACGTGGCTCCTGCTTTTAGACCAGTTACCAAATGGGCAGGATATTGTTATGAAACTGCTCGGCTTCCGGAATATGTCAATATGGCATTCAGAATAGCTACTACTGGACGTCCTGGTCCCGTTTTATTATTAGTCCCTGTTGATGTCATGGTTAAAGAATGTGATGATGAATTGGATATCGTACAACAAGCATTTCAACCAAAAGAAAAACTGCGAGCCATGAAGGGTCCATATGGAAATGAAGAATTAGTAAGAGAAGCACTTGACCTATTGCTAAAAGCAGAAAGACCTCTCATTATAGCAGGAACGGGTACGAGCTTTTCTGGAGCAACTGAAGAGTTAGTTAAATTTGCGGATTTAATGAAAATACCCGTTGGAGTATGGGGCTTTGGTCTTGGTTCATTTCCAGCAGATCATCCACTTTATTTTGGTTTAGCTAGTCCATTGGATGGACCTGGGACTACATTAATGCAAAAGGCAGATGTAGTAATGATCTTGGGAGCTAGAATAACAGAATTAATGAATTTTGGATACATGCCATGTTTTGCAGATGATGCTAAAATAATTCAAGTTGATATTGAACCAGAAGAAATTGGAAGAAACCGTGCCATAGATGTTCCCATTGTAGGGAACGTGAAGGGTGTTTGCACTCAACTTCTAAACCTTGCTACAGAAAGAGTTAAGGAACCCAGAAAAGAAAGTACATGGGTTCAAGCAGTAAGAGAAGAACTTCAAAAATTTCATGAAAGAATAAAAAAAGAAGGGGCTTCTGATAAGATTCCAATCCAACCACAACGATTATTAAAAGAAATTAGAGAATTCATGAGCAAAGATGATTATATCATTCTAGATGGGGGTGATACTACTGTATGGGGATTGACATATCTTGAAGCTTATTTCCCTAAATCGCTTTATTTTTCTGGTGGATTAGGAATACAACACTTGGGAGGTGGCGTACCAGCTGCAATTGCTACTAAATATGCTCATCCAGATAAGAGAGTTTTAGTGTTAACTGGCGATGGTTCTTTCTTATTTAATGGAAAAGAAATTGAAACCGCTCGCAGGCATAATTTACCAATTGTGGTTGTTATCTGTAATGACCGGTTATGGGGCATGGTAGCCAGGATTCAAAAATTAGCTCATGGCAAAAAATTCTTTGGTTTAGGATCCCGCTTGAGCGATGAAACCAGATATGATAAATATGCAGAAGCTTTTAATTGCTATGGTGAATTGATAACAGATCCTAATGATATTAGACCTGCCCTACAACGAGCTTTTGATTCAGGATTGCCGGCGGTATTAGATGTTAGAGTCAATCCTAAGGTAAATACAGTCATGGATTATTTAGCTGCAGGTGCATATAAACCAAGTTCTTATGAAAGAGTCGTCAAGAAAGAAAAGAAAGAAGTTTCTCTTGAAAAAGAAGTAACTAATTAGATGAAGAGAAAGATGAAAGCAGCTATTTACGAAGGGAAACGGCAAATACGAATTGATGACATACCAAAACCTACACCAAAGGAAAGAGAAGTGTTGATAAAAGTAAAATATACTGGTATTTGTGGCTCAGATTTAGAGGCTTATAAAACAGGTTTATATCCCAAGAAAGGAATAGCACTTGGTCATGAAATTTTTGGTACTATATCAGAACTCGGTCCAGGAGTAAAAGGATGGAAGGTTGGAGATCGAGTTAGCATTGATTCTACTTTAAATTGTGGAACATGTTATTATTGTAAACAAGGATTAACAAACTTATGTATTTACGAGGATGCTATAGGTATTGGGCAAAATGGAGGGTTTGCAGAATTTGTTTTGACCCCTGTTAAAAATCTTGTACTAATTCCGGATTCAATTCCAGACAAGTATGGTACAATTTTTGACCAAATTGGAACTGCTCTTTTAGCATTAAGGGAAAGTAAGTTTGTAGCTGGGAGTTCTGCGGTTATTTTAGGTCTTGGAACAATTGGACAGATGGTTTTTCAATGTTTAAAGTTAGCTGGTGCAAGAACGATTGTTGTCGTGGAAAAAAACCCGAATAGATTAGAAATTGCTAAAAAATTTGGACCCGATGTTGCATTAACCAAATTATCTTTAGTAAAAATCAAAAGAGCAAATAAGAAAGGTGTTTCTGGTTCTGATTTTGTTTTTGAATGTTCGGGAGTTCCTTTATTAGTAAATGCTGCTATTGATGTAGCGCGAAAGGGCGGAACAATTGTACAAATAGGTTTATGGGATAAACCTGTAGAAATTAATCTGTTAAAATATGTCATGAATCAAAACAAAATAATTGGAATTTATGGATTTTTAAGAGAAGATTTTGAATTTGCTGTAGATTTGGTGGCAAGAAAGTTAATAGACCCGGATCCAATAATTACTAAAATTATTTCTTTAGATGATATAGTGGAAGAAGGTTTTGAAGCTGCAATATCAGAAAATACAACAGATCTTAAAATATTGGTTGAACCTTAAAAAAAATTTGTTTTTAATTTTTTTATTTATTTTTCAATAATAAAATAATTATTTTTTTCATATGTTAGAATATGTAAAACATGCACCCCATATTCTTGAAAACAATTTCATTTTAAATACATGCATTTAACATTAATAATGTAAGTATGGTATTTGGATTAAAAATTAAAAGAAAAATATAAGACCATTTAATTAATTTCTGAAACATATTAATTTCCATAAAAGTTTTTAAGATCTTTTCATACTTTCATCTATAAACTTAAAATTAAAATCTTTAATCATGAATAATTTCGAAGACTTAAATGAACTCATTAATAGTGGGACATTAGACCCAGAAAATGCAGATAAGATTTATCAATTAAAAAATAAAAAATTAATTCGCGTGATTAATAGATTTATTACTTTATGTAAGCCATCCAAAGTCACGGTAATAACTGATTCTGACGAGGACATTGAATATGTTCGGAAAAAAGCTATAGAGCTCCATGAAGAAATCCCATTAGACTTAGAGGGTCATACAGTACATTTTGATGGTTTCATTGACATGGAACACCATGATCAAGCAAGAGATAAGGAAAATACTAAAGTTTTAGTGCCAAAAGGAGAATACAGGAGTCCTTACCTTAATACAATTGATCGTGAAGAAGGATTGGCAGAAATTTTAGAAATCATGGATGGGTGCATGAAAGGAAAAGAATGTCTTGTTAGATTTTATTGTTTAGGGCCTAGAAATTCGAGGTTTAGCATTCATGCCCTTCAAATAACAGATTCCTTTTATGTAGCCCATTCTGAAGATTTATTGTATAGGTCTGGTTATGAAGAGTTCAAAAAATTGAAAAACCCGGATGATTTTTTCTATTTCATTCATTCAGCTGGAGAACTCACTGGAGATCCACCGGTCACCAAAAATATAGATAAAAGGAGAATATATATCGATCTTGGTGAAATGTGCGTTTTATCAGTGAACAATCAATATGCTGGAAATTCTCTAGGGCTTAAAAAATTAGCGTTAAGATTAGCTATATATAAAGCAAATAACGAGGACTGGTTAACTGAACATTATTTTATAATGAATGTCAGACCAAAAGGAAAAAATCGTGAAACGTATTTTGCTGGAGCCTATCCTAGTGCTTGCGGGAAAACATCTACAGCCATGTTACCCGGTCAATTAATCATAGGAGATGATATTGCTTATTTGCGAGTTTGGGAAGATGGTTATGCACATGCTGCCAATATTGAAAAAGGAATTTTTGGTATAATTAAGGATGTCAATCCCAAAGATGATCCTGTCATCTTTAATGCACTAACAACACCAAGGGAAACCATATTTTCAAATGTCCTAATAAGGGATGGAAAACCTTACTGGTTAGGCATGGGAATTCCCACCCCTAAAGAAGGTTTCAATTTTTCTGGAGAATGGTTTCTTGGTAAAAAAGATCGTTTAGGAAATGAAATTCCTCTAGCTCATCCAAATGCAAGATATACAATTAGATTAAATGAACTTGCCAATGTTGACCCTCGATTCGAGGATCCAGAAGGTGTTCCACTTCATGGCATTTTTTACGGAGGACGTGATTCAGATACGATGCCTCCCATCGTGGAAAGCCTTAGTTGGGAACATGGAATTTTTCTTGGAGCAACAATTGAATCCGAAACTACTTCTGCAACCTTAGGAAAAGAAGGTGTCAGAAAAGCGAGCCCAATGGCAAATCTAGATTTTCTAGTAGTTCCATTGGGAAAATATTTAGAAAATCACCTGAAATTTGGAAAGAGGTTAAAATATTGTCCTAGAGTTTATGCAACTAATTATTTCTTAAAAGGGAAGGATGGAAAATACTTGAATGATATATTAGATAAGAAAGTATGGGTATTATGGGCAGAAAGTAGAACTCGCGGCGATTTTGAAGCCATTAAAACTCCTATTGGATATATTCCTTTTTATGAAGATTTGAAAAAATTGTTTTCAATAGAACTAGATAAGGATTATAAAAAGGCAGATTACGTGGAACAATTCACGCTCAGAATAGAAAATCTTTTAGCTAAATTAGAGAGAATGCATGAAATGTATTCGAATGAAAAGAACATTCCCGATTTCTTTTGGACCGAATTAAAACGTCAAAAATTGGAGTTAATTGAAATTTCTGAAACATTTGGAAAAAATGAGATTTCTCCCCTAGATTTAATATGAACAATCTAAATTTCTTAAATTAATAAATTTAAGCCATTTTTTACCTTATATGTATTAGCAGATCTATTTAATTCAATAAATCTTTTTAATTCTAAGTTGTTTAGAAAAACCCTTAATTCACTAATATCTTTATTTAGTTCCTTTGCTAATCCAGGAATATCGTTTTCATATAGTCGTAAAATGTTCAATAATGATGAATAATTCTCATAAATTTGGTTTACAATAAATTTCAATGCTTTTTCTACATTTAAGCCCGTTTTAATGCTAGTAGAAAAAATTACGGCATTTTTAGGTAAATAATTTTGAGCTTTAACTACTTCTGGTGGACGTGCATTTTCTAGATCTTGCTTATTTGCTAAATAGACGATTGGTACTTCAGGACCAATTACACGTTTAATGGAATTCAATATTATTATTGCATCTTCATCTTTTTCTGGATGAACCGAATCAAAAATGAAAATGACTCCATCAGTTCCTTGAACAATAATATCTCGCATAACATTAAATCTTAATAAGCCGGGCGTTCCAAACAAGAATACATCGAATCCATTTAATTTCACGATTCCAATGTCCATTCCAACCGTGTAAAATTGATTATTCCTTGCTTTTGCTTCAACATTCAATGCTTTTTTATCGAAATATTTAATGAAACTGGATTTTCCTGATTTTAATGGCCCACACACGGATATTTTCATTGAATATGCACCATGAACATCTAATTTTTTAAAAAATGATCTAAATTTTACTTTTATTTTTTAATTAACACTTGCTGTTTTATTATTTCGTTTAATATATAGATAATATGGTTTAACGACAAAATTAATGCTATTTTTAATTAATTTTTTCAAATCTTAATGCTCGCTTCAAATTACTGTTAATTTTTGAAGTTAAGAAATTGATAAAAATAAATGAATATAAATTTATTTTTTGGCTCATATTTTTTGAAATAATGTAACGAAAGAGAATAGAATTTGGAAGTAATTCGAATGAAAAAAATGAAATTTAAAAATTAAAAATATGAATTTGAATTTCATTTGATTAAAAGATTCTCAAATGGGAATGAATTTTACTTCATTAGTCATTTTATTTCAGTATTTTAGCTTTTTTATTTTATAGCTTTTTACTCCATTTCATTAAATTTTAAGGATTGTCATTTTTTAATTAAAAAATTTTTGAAAATAAACAAGATTAGTTTAGAAATGATTAAAAACATACAGAATTTTTTTATTTTTCCAACCTTAAATATCAGAAATCGTCATTTGAAGAAATATTTATATATTGGATCGTCGTAATTACTAAATATAATGATTTTCAATATCTCAAATGTTAAATTTTAAAAAAAATTATTAACAAAAAACATTAAAAAATTCATTATTAAAAAAAAATCGGAAAAAAAAAGTTAAAAAATGAAGAAAAAATGGCTAAAAGCAAATTAAGTTCTATAATGGTAATTGGAGCAGGTATTTCTGGAATAGAAGCATCATTAACTTTAGCAGAACAAGGATATCACGTGATATTAGTTGAAAAGTCTCCTTCAATTGGAGGAAGAATGGCACAATTAGATAAAACATTTCCAACTCTTGATTGTTCTATATGCATTCTCGCACCTAAGATGGTGGAAGCCTCACGACATCCTAATATTGAGCTTTTAACATATTCTGAAGTAAAAGAAGTTTCTGGAGAAGCAGGCGATTTTAATGTGAAAATTCTTAAAAAGTCGACTTATGTTGATTGGGATAAATGTACTGGCTGTGGAGCGTGCATGGAAAAATGTCCAATGAAAAAGATTCCCTCTGAATTTGAAGAAGAATTGGGAAATCGAACAGCGATTTACATACCATTTCCTCAAGCCGTACCTCGAAAGGCAGTTATTGATAGTGAAAGATGTTTATTCTTGACTAAAAATGCTTGTCGATTGTGTGAAAAAGAATGTGAAGCTGGAGCCATTAATTTTGAAATGAAGGATGAGATCATTGAAAAAGAAGTCGCATCAATAATAGTCGCTACTGGCATAGATTTATTTGACCCAACCCCTTTAACTCGATATCATTATGGAGAATATCCGAATGTTATAACAGCAATGCAATATGAAAGGTTATTGAGTGCATCAGGACCTACTGGAGGTGAAATTTTACGACTTTCTGATCAAAAACACGCTCATGAGATTGCATTTATTGGATGCGTTGGTTCTAGAAACGAGGATTTTTGTCCTTATTGTTCAAAATTCTGTTGCATGTACATGGCTAAAGAAGGAATTGTCACGAGAGAACATTCTCCTGACACTAATGTAACTATATTCTATAATGATATTAGAGTTATCGGAAAGAATCAAGAAGAATTTATTGAGAGAGCAAAAAATGAATATAATTTAACATATTACAGAGGAATCCCAGGAGACGTTCGCGAAGACCCCAATACAAGAGATTTAATCGTCAAGCATGCCAATTTAGATACTGGAGAAGTTGAAACAAGGAGATTTGATTTAGTAGTATTGGCCAATGCTGTCATCCCAAGAAAGGGAACTAAAGAGCTAGCAAAAATACTTGGAATTGAATTGAATGAATTAGGCTTTTTCAAGACAAGAGATTCCATAGAAAACCTGAGATCAACTCGAGCAGGAATTTATATTACTGGATCTTGCCAATCTCCTGATGATATCGCAAATTCAGTTGCCAAGGCAGGAGGAGCAGCAGCTTTAGCTGCAACTCATGCAACACCCTTAAGTAAGGAAGAAACTGAAGAGAAATTACCCCCATTAAAACCCGTAAGCCCTTTTGATGAACCTAGAATAGGAGTCTTTATCTGTCATTGTGGTATCAACATTGGAGGATATGTTGATGTTCCAGCTTTAGTTGAGTACGCCAAAACGCTACCTTATGTAGTATTTGCCATGGACAATAAATATAGTTGTTCTAGTCTTACTCAAGACATAATAAAAGAAAAGATTAAAGAATTGGACTTGAATCGAGTCGTGGTTGCTGCATGTACACCAAGAACTCACGAACCATTATTTCAAAAAACGATAAGAGAAGCAGGATTAAATGAATACTTGTTTAATTTCGTTAGCATAAGAGAGTTGGATTCTTGGGTTCATATGCACGATAAAGAAAGAGCCACAGATAAAGCAAAGGATTTAATAAGAATGGGAGTAGCAAGAGTTATAAAACAGCGAGAAGCATTTAAAATTAAGGGAGAAGTAATTCCTGAAGCCCTTGTTATCGGTGGTGGAGTAGCTGGAATGAGCGCTGCCATAGAGATTGCTAAAAAGGGTTTCAAAGCACACTTGATCGAAAAAGAAGATAAGTTAGGAGGACAATTAAACCTTATTTACAAGATTAATTTTGATAGAATTGATGCTAAACAATTTCTTGAAGATATGTTAAAAGAATTTGAGCAATATAAGAACATTACTTCCTATCTGAGTTCAGAAGTAATTGATGTTAAAGGTTCTATTGGAGATTTTAAAGTTAAAGTTAGAAATAATAAAGATAATAATGTTTTCGACTTAGATGTAGGCGTTATAATTGTAGCTACTGGAGCTTATGAATTTAAGCCTCATGGATGGTATTATTATGGAGAAAATCCTAATGTAATGACTCAATTAGAATTATCCGAAAAATTAAGGACAAATGGACTAAAAGATGGCGAAACTTTAGTTTTTATCCAATGTGTAGGATCAAGACAACCAGAGGGTGGTAATGGGGTACCTTATTGTTCTTTGATATGTTGTTCCGAATCAATCCGGCATGCCTTGTACGTAAAAGAAACATATCCAAATTCTCAAATTTATGTACTATATAGAGATATAAGGGTAGGAACGGATGAAGAACAATATTATTGGAAAGCACGAGAAAATATAAACTACATTCGATTTACTGAATATCCTCAAGTAGAAATTAAAGATGATAAATTAATGGTTAAAGTTCACGATATTTTAACTCAAGTTGAATTAGAAATTGAAGCAGATAGAGTTGTATTATCAACTCCCTTAATTCCTCATGATACTAAAATGCTAGGTGAATTAATAAAGTGCGCAAGGGACCAAAATGGATTTTTCTTAGAAGCTCACATCAAGCTAAGACCTGTGGATTTTGCTACTGATGGTATTTATCTTGCAGGTACGGCTCATAGTCCAAAAGGTATTGCTGAATCAATTGCACAAGGAAGAGCTGCTGCTGCTCATGCATTAGTTCCTTTAATTACAGGCGAGGTCGAAAATGAACCACTTGTATCTGTTGTAAACCCAGCATTATGCATAGCATGTCAAAAATGCGAAGAAGTATGCAATTTTGGAGCCATTGGTGTCAATTTTGATAATGATATTTTGGTTTCAGAATCCAATCCTTTATTGTGCAAGGGATGCGGTGATTGTGCTGCAGCTTGTCCTGCTGGAGCCATTACAATGATGCATTTTGATGATGAACAAATATATCCCATGATAACTGAAGCTGTCAAGGGAGAATTTATTGATGAGCGCCCGAGAATTGTAGCATTTTTGTGCAATTGGTGTAGTTATGCTGGAGCAGATACATGTGGAGTCAGTAGATTTCAATATCCTACAAATATTAGGCCCATTAGAGTAATGTGTACTGGAAGAATTCCAAAAAGCTTCATTTTACAAGCTTTTCTGGAAGGTGCTGATGGTGTTCTTATTGGTGGATGTCATTTAGGAGATTGTCACTATTTGAAGGGAAATTATGACATGTTAAGGAGATATAATGAGATACATTCAATGTTAGAAAAAGTTGGAATAAATCAAGAAAGATTCAGGTTGGAATGGATATCTGCTTCTGAAGGAAAGAGATTTGCTGAAGTTGTCACTGAATTCGTCAATAGAATTAAAGAATTAGGGCCGCTTGAAAATGATCGAAAACAACAAAAAGAAGTGATTAAAATGCAAGGAGGTGCATGAAAATGGCAGAAAAAGTTGTTAAAAAAGCAAGTGAATTGGATCATGATTTTAGGTATGAAATTAGTCAAAAAGTAGGAGCAAAATCTTTATTAAAGTGTATTCAGTGTGGCGTGTGTAGTTCTGGATGTACTGTGACCGAATATGTAGACTTGCAACCACATCGAGTTGTCGCATCTTGTCTCTTAGGCTTGAAAGAAGAAGTTTTATCCAGTAATGCTGTTTGGACATGTTCATTATGCCATAGATGTACCGAACGATGTCCCAAAAATGTTGATTATTCATTCATATTAGCATTGTTAAGAAATATGGCCGCTAGGGAAGGTAAGGTTCCTAAGGAATATTCTGGCACTATAGAAGTAATTTATGACAATGGATTTGTAGTGCCTTACAGTGGAAACATGAAGAAAACAATTGATAGACGACGAAATAAATTTGAGCTTCCAGAAATCGTCCCACCTAACTTGAATGAAATCAGGTTGATAATGGAAGAAACAGGTCTTGGTTATTTATTAGAGAAAAAAAATAAGGAGGGTGAAAAATCATGAAAGAGTATGCATTATTCTTAGGGTGCACCATTCCATTAAAATTTCCGCACTTGGAAAAAGCTTTTAGAGAAGTAACTAATATAATGGGAATTCAACTCAAAGAGATGGAAGGTGCAAGTTGTTGTCCGGAACCTGTTTCCTTGCAATCCTTAAGCATAGATACTTGGCTTACTCTAGGCGCCCGAAATCTTGCAATAGCAGAAAAAATGAACTTGGATGTGCTTACAATTTGTTCTGGTTGTTATGAAACATTGAAAACTGTTAGCGTTCTGTTAGAAGAAGATAAGGCTCAATTTGATAAAGTGAACTCAATACTAAAGAAAATAAATTATGAATACAAGGGCAAGGTTAAGGTTTATCATTTCGTTGAGTTATTTAGCGAACCCGAGATGTTAAAACAAATCAAGGAGTTAGTAGTGCATCCATTGAGTGATTTAAATATCGCAGTACATTATGGTTGTCATTTAGTTAGACCGAGTAAAATAATGAGATTTGATCATCCAGAAAAACCAGTAAAAATTGATTTGATCATGGAAGCATTGGGTGCAAATAGTCTTGATTATGCGACAAAATTGGAGTGTTGCGGTTATTGTGCGAGACTCCAAGAAGAAATAGGCGAAAATTTGGTGAGGCAAAAATTGGAAGACTTAAAGAGCCTTAATATCGAAGTTGATGCAATAACAGCTGTTTGCCCTGCTTGCGTTAGCCAATATGATCGCAAGGAGAAAATAATAGGCAGAAAAACCGGTCAAGCATTCGATATTCCGATCCTTTATCTTCCTGAATTAATGGCAATAGCGCTTGGTGTCGATTTAAACAAATTGGACCTCAGGAATCGAAGTGTAAAACCAAATAAATTAATTGAAAAATTAACTACATAAGGCTTTTTTTTGATAAATATTTGATATTAAAATTTATTAAAACTATAAAAAATGGTAAGAAAAGTATGATAATTACACAACTAAAAGATATAGAAGAAATTTATGGATATATTGAACCGTATTCAAAAATTTTAATAGTTGGGTGTGATGGTTGCTGTCAACCGCCTCGATCAATTAATGAAGCTAAAGTTCTTGGCCAATTACTCGAATTAAAAGCAAGAAGTCAAGGAAAGGAACTAAAGTGGAAAGCAATTACTGTATTAAGACAATGTGATGATCGAATCGTTGGAACTACAGTTAGATCTCACTTGGAAGATTATGAAGCAATGGTCTCGCTGGCTTGCGGTTTAGGTGTGGTCATGATGAATAAGGTTTTTCCCGAAAAATTAACTTTTCCCGCTCAGAATAGCATGTTTGGAGGAGTCCAACATAATGGAGAAAATCAATTTGCTGAATTTTGTGAAACTTGTGGAGAATGTCTTCTTGGATATACTGGTGGCGTATGTCCAATGGCAGGATGTGCTAAAAATTTAAGCAACGGACCTTGTGGAGGTCAAGTCGAAGGAAAATGTGAGGTAGGAGGTTATGTTCATGATTGTGCTTGGGTAAAAATCTGGGCTCGTTTAAAGCAATTTAATCGATTAGATTTGTTCACGAAATATAGACCTCCACGTAATTACAGGCTTTGGTCAAGTCCTAGATTTATTGAAATAAATAAACCTTATGATAATGAAGAAAAATCAACAGAGGAGGCGAAAGGCTAAATGAGTAAGAGACCAGCTTATAGTAAATTGATGAAAGCCGTCAAAGAAGGGCATTTTGTCTTTACAGGTGAATTAGAGCCAACTAAAATGTATGATTTGACTCCTATACTCCATTCTGCAGAGGAAATGAAGAAAACTGGGAAGATAATAGCCGCAAATGTAACTGATGGACCACAAGGCGATGCCTACATAAATTCCTTGGTACCAAGTTATTTAGTTCAAGAAAAAGTTGGGTTAGAAGCTGTCTGGCAGATGACTGTCCGAGATAGAAATCGCATAGCATTATTCGGTGATGTTCTAGCTGGTGCTGTTCTTGGACTTAAGAATATTCTTACTTTAACAGGAGACCATACTGCTTTAGGAGATAATCGAAATGCTCGACCAGTATATGATTTAGATTCTACTCAATTTATTGAATTAATATCAAAAATGGTTGATGAAGGTACAGACTTAGAGGGCAATCCTATTGAGGGTGGAAAATTAGAATTGAATATCGGATGTGCTGCAAATCCTAATTCTAATCCAAGAGAACCTGAAATTTTGAAAGTGGGTCGAAAAGTTGAAGTAGGAGTTGATTTCATTCAAACCCAGACTGCTTTTGATATTGATGATGCTAAAGAATTTCTCAAGGAATTAGAAAAATACAATACACCTGTTCTATTGGGTTTATTTCCATTAAAAAATTATGGAATTGCCAGTTATTTTGACAAATACATTCCAGGAGTTTCTGTACCAAAAGATCTATTGAAAGCCTTGAAGAGTGCTAAGAAAGATTATAAAGATGACAAGAAGAAGCAAAAAGAAGTAATCGATAAAATTAATATTGAATTCTTTGAACCATTCATTAAAGAAATTAAAAAGACCACCAAAGCTGCAGGAATCCACGTCATGGCAGTACATTATGAGAGATTATTCTCTCCACTTCTAAAAGATTTCCCAGAGTACGTCCATAAAATTGCATGAAAGAGATTCATATTAATCATAATTAATCTGAACAAATTGGAAGATTTTATTTAAATTTTATAATTTTTTTTTAAAAATTGGAAATATCTAAAAATAATATAAATATTAAAAAATAAGGGCCGAACATGAAAAATTTAGATGAAAAAGATAGGCGCATTTTGGAGATGCTGATTGAAGATTCAAGGCGACCATATAGAGAAATAGCTGAAGAGATTGGTTTATCGGAATCAACGGTTAGAAAAAGAGTAATTCGAATGCAACAAGAAGGGATAATCGAGAAATTCACAATAAAAATTTGTCGAGAAGACGAGAGGTGCATAATAGCTTTTATCACGCTGATGCCTAAAAATCAATCTGAAATAAAAGAGTTATTGCGAGAGACTCAATTATTACCTCAATGCGAGGAAGTGTATTTTTTAGCTGGCGAATGCGGAATACTCATTAAAGTAAATGTTCCTGAGATAACAGAATTAGATGCTTTAATAGAAAATTTTAGAGGAAGAAGCGATGTCAAGAGCGTGGAACGCGTGTGCGTGGTTCTTAAACCAATCAAAACAGCATCCCAAAATGGTTTGAATAGATTACCTTGACTTTATTATTTTTATTTTAGGCTAATGGATGAGTTTAAAAGTTATTTTAACACATAAAAAATTACTATTTACTTTAAGTTTTAAAGAAAAGTAGTTTTAAATTTAATAAAATAAATTCTTAAAACGTCAATAAAAATAATTCATTTATTTAAATTAAGTCCTTAATCGCAGAGAGAGTGTATTTAAGATCTTGCTTTACGACAGAATACAAAGTTTTTGAAACAGCTAGTTTTTCAGGAGTTTTTTTAAAAATTTCATCATATTTTTCTTCTATTTTTTTAATATTTTGCTTAAAGGTTTCCATATTTTCATTTCCATATATATGCTTGCCCATATAAGTATATAAATTAAATAATATTTCCATTACATTATTATTGGATGAACTAATTCTCAAATTAATTGTTATAAATGCTCCTAACCGCCAAAATAAGCTTTTAAGGTGTTGTTCGTTAATGTTTCTTTCTTCAAAATTTTTAGGTGGTCCAGGTACAAATATAATTTTTCCAATGATATTATTTTTATGAAGATAATCTTCTATTTTTAATCCAAACTCGAGAATCTTATTCACTACTGGGAGCTGAACCGATTTATTAATTTGTATTGAATAAAACTTTACGCCATAATAAATAGGAATTATTTTCTCAACTGAAAGATTACCATAGTAATAAAATCCAAGTGCATCAAAAAAAATTTTTCCAAGCATGAATAAATCAAAAGTTTTTTGATCTTCTGAATTATTCATTTCAAATTCAAGTTCACATATATCATGACTTAAATTAATTAAATCCAATTCACTAATCATTAAATTCATCACTATAATGGTTATTGCTGTTTTTGTCTAATGTTATATGAAATGATGTGTAATTTTAGGCTAAAGGAATATTTAAAGATTTTATTTAATTAATATGATTTTTAAAAATTCTAATATTACTCAAATTCTTGTTAAGGAAAAAATTAAGAAAACATGAGATTTTTTGATCTAATCTTTATTTCTTTCTAATGTAATACAAGAAAAAAATATTTTAACTAATGAAATAAATTTTTCCAGATTTTTCAAATTTTTTTACCTTATTTATCATTATTAAATAATTCAAATGTCCTAAAACTTCGCTGAGCGCCATATAAGAGTTAAATTCATCGAGATTTTCCCCAAAATGAATTTTGGATATTTCATAAGGTGTTAATGGATTATTTTTAATTACACCCATTATTTCTTTTAACCTATTATTATGATGCTTTTTTATTTGAGAAATACGATCATGAACATCGAGAATGATTTCTTGGTGAGCAGGAAGGATGACTTTAGGATTCAATTTTTCTATTCGATCAAGAGAATTTAAATAATGTAATAAAATATTGTTAAAATCTATTTTTTTATATTTTTCTTGTAAAGTTTTTGGAATGATAAAATTACCGATATGGGGCGTTATTCTAGAAAGGATATGATCTCCAGAAAATAAAATGTTATTTTTTTGATTAAAAATACAAATATGACCAAAACTATGACCCGGAGTCCAGATAATCTTAAGAGAATCTAATAGAATGTATCCATCTTCAACGGTTATGTCTGGTTCTTGATATTGCAAGTATCTTGGCCAAAATGTAAAAAATTGAATAATTTTCTCTCCTTGTTCTTCAGACATTCCATTTTTAACCATTAATTTGGCAAAATTTTTTGCTTCAATCTCTAATTCTTTTAAGTTTTCTTTATTAGTTTCCCATCGAAAAATTTCGTTAGTTATCTTGCTCATTACAATTTTAATTTCAGGATTCTCTGTTTTAATAGTTTTTACCAAACCAATATGATCGATATGGATATGCGTGATTATGCAGTAATCAATCTGTTCAATTGATACTCCTATTTTTTCTAATGCTGAAAATAATGATTCTTTCCATTTTCCAAAATTTAATCCCGCATCAATCAATATCCATTTATCTTTTAATTTAAAAAGATAAAGACAGACATATTTTACAGGAAAAGGAACATTTACTTTTATTTGATAAATCTTATTAATTTGAGTTATTTCAACTTTAAAATCTATCAATGCTACCATAAAAAAAATGTAATAAATTAATTATGAAAATTAAATATGAATTTATTAATTTATGATTTTTAATTTTAGAATTCTCAATAAAATTAAACTGAAAAGAACATAGCTTCAATTTTCATTGTAAGAAGAAAATTGACTTCTCTTTCGCATTTTCTTCACTTTTTTACTTTTTATTTAAAAAAGGTGTAATAATGAATTTAAAGCATTTAATAATGTTAAAATTCGTAATGGGGCTTCATTTCAATTTTAAGATTAAAATTTTTTTCAGTATTGAATAAAAAAATAAAAAAATTAATAATTATAATTCAGGATTTCAGTCCAAAATACATGAACCAAAAACTGCTAAGAAAACCAACTCTTACGAAAATTAGCGCTATTCCTGGAGCAGTTAGGCCTTCTAACATACCAAAAACACAAAAACAAAATGATCCAATAGAGAGTAAGAAAAATTTCTTACGTATCACGCCAGTTGCTTTGATTCCTTTTATTAAGAATCCAAATCCAAGAATCACCATTATAAAAAGAATCATAATCGCCGTCAAAATTCCACCAGGAGATAGAGATTGCAAATTATAATCGATTAAACCAGTTCCAGGAGCAGGTGGAGGATTAAATTGGAACGTAGAGAGGGGATCAAAAAACATTAGAACTTCAAAAATTATGCTTAAAATAATTGAGATGGAAAAAATAAACCATTTGGATTTAGGATTAATTATATTCACACCTATGTATGTAGCTGTAATTATAGTAGGTGCTAACCATATATAGCTTAAAATTCCTACTAAACCATAAGTATTATTGAAATTTTGGTTAAATGTAACCACATATATAAAATCTAAAAATACACCTAAAAATAGCAATCCAGCGAAGATGTTTGCTAATGCTAAATAAGACAAAATTTTAGCATTCAATTTTTTTGCTTTATAGAGAAAGTAAAATCCAAAAATAATGCCAAAAATGACGACGCATGAAGCAGTAATTCCATCAATCCAACCAGCAATGTCAGACAACATTATCTATTAAAAACCCCCAATTTTTTAACTAAAGATTTATAAAAAATAAAAAAATGTTTTTTGATGTTAATCTTAACAAGATTGAATTATTTAAATTTAATGATTTATTGTGATGAAAATTATCAAATTAAGTTTTAAAGGTTCATGAGAAAGAGTTAATATTAAAGGAATTCTTTAAGGATTAATCAATTTTCTTTCTAATTATTTTTAGATTTAATTAAACCATTAAAATAAAAGGTCGAAATGGGACTTTTCATTTAACTCTTTCAAATTAATAAAGAAAAAGAAGTAGTGCTTAACTAAAATTAAAAGTTTTTTAAAAAAGAATTATAAAATAAGATTAAAAATTTAATCTTTAAACATTTCTTTTAATTTTTTAGATAATTCTTTGGCGTCAGCTTCAGAACTCTCTAATAAATTAAATACTTCTTGAGTGTTTACTTTTAAGGCGCCATGTAATAGTTTTTCAAGACCAATTCTAGTATTTAATCTTTCTGTTTTTTGTAAATGAAAGATGACTCTTCCTAATTCATCTTTTAATGCACCTTCTGCATTCAAACAAATTCTTAAAAGAGCAGGAGCTAACTCTTCTATGGTTTCAAGGCTTACCTTGCTGGCTAGATTGTAAATATTTTTTATTTGATCATCTGAAAGATTTAAAATCTTTTCTTGAATTTTTAAAATTTCCATTTCTTTTTATCACTTCTATAATCTTTAATTATTTTTTTTTCTAATTAAAATTAAAAATTAATTCATATTTAAATCTATTGGGATAAAATCCTTCACGCTTTCTGAGAATTCGGTTATGCTCCTCAGATTCTTACAATTTTCCGTCTCAAAATTCCAGAATCGTGATCTTAAATCATTATTAATAATTATTCCCACCTAAATGGGAGAAAATGGAATAGTTCACATTTTAAACTAAATTAATAAGTAAAAAAAATGCATTTTTGATTTTTTCTGTCATTTTTTATATTTAATAAGTACAGAATTGGTAATAATTCTTATTGAAATTGTAATGAATCGGTCATAAAATGATAGAAAACATATCTAAAAAACCTTAATTTTAAAAGTATTATTTTAGATTTCGGAAAAAAAATTCATTCATTTATTTTAAAAACAGATCATTTCAAAAAAAATTTAATTTATTTTCCGATCAATATTATAAAGAATTTTATAATAAAAATTAATACATGATTAAAATGAAGGCGATATAACATGGAAAGTGAGTTAGAAAAAGAGTTAAGAAAAGTAATTAGAAAGGAAAAACTGCAAAGTAAGTTAACCAAATATATGACAAGTTGGGGTAAACCACTATTATATGTCTTACCAGTTATTTTAGTAATAATGGCATTATTAACGCTTCTAAACATTACCATTTTAGATATAACATTACAGATTGTCTTTATAATTATATTATTCACATATGGCATTAATTCAATTATATTAATTCTGGGAGCATTGACTACAAATAACTCTTTAAAAAGGCGGTTAGATTTTGAACGTAGGCGCGGAAGACCCATTGATAGTTTAGATGGTTTTGAGTTATTATTTGCAGGGGTTAAAAGAGTAACGGGACTTTTAAAGACAATAGGGGTCATCTGCTTGATTGCCTTGACTTTATTTTCGATCATGATATTCTTTCCAGATTTCATGGACATTGGATATGCTGCAATAGGCTTTGCTTTGATTGGTTTTGGTTTAGCATTATTAATAAGAAGTCTCAACCTAAACATACACGATGTCAATGGATTACAAGATTTCTATAAACCAACAACGCATCAAATCTTTTTAGATAACTTTTTTGAAGAAATATTTTCCAATCATTTAGATCCAGTTACTTTTTTAAAATGGGACGAATATTTAGCAGGAATTAATAAATTACTTAATCCTAAATTTATACAAAAAGTCAATGAACGAGAAGAAGGAGAACTTCCCATAACATTTGCTATAGAATCGATATTATTTCTTTATTACTTGAGATTTCAAGGAGTTTTAACAGATGATCAATTTACCAACGAGCTTAAAGAAATCATAAATGTTGATTCTCCTGATTATGACATAGAAAAAGGATTATTCATGGAAGGATCTTGGTATTTTTCAACCAAAGATATATACAAGCTTTTTAATTACATTAAGGATTATAATCCGGGATTCTTCACCATTATTGACAGACTTCAATTAGAATTGGCGGATAATATAGAGCGAATATCTTCCGATCCTATATACATGGATACTACTGCTCAAGAATATGTTTATCTAAATAGCGAATTAAACATCATGGTATTTTTATATAATAATTCTGTTGATGCTAAAAAATATAAGGTTAAGGTTGTAGCCCCTGGTTTTGATCCTTCTGACATTCTGCTTGATATAGAAGTAGAAGGGAGAGGAAATTTCGAGATTTCTAACCATCCAATTCCTTTATTTTCTTCTGACCAAACGGATATTGTAAGCGTGCTCTCTTCAATGTTAGAAAATGGTGATACTATATGGTTAACTTTAGAACCAAGAGAGATTGGAGAACAAACAATTCAAATCTTCTTATTATCTGAAGATGGAACCATTATTGAAGGAAAAACACGAACGGTCAAGGTATCAAAAAACATGAAAGATTATTTGAAGAAATTAACATCCTTGGGATCTTTATTAGGCGGTTTAGCTGTTCCCATTGCGAAAATGCTACCATATCTTCTACAAGGTTAAAAATAACCATTTCATTTTATAAGAAATCATATTTATTTTATTCTTTTAAAAAACATAAAAATAAAATTACTTAAAGAAAATGAGCGTTGAATAATTTTTCTTACTTATTTTCTTTTCTTAATCATATCTGATAAAATTTTTTTAAAAATCTAGCAAAACTTATAATATAGAATAATTTTTTACTGCATCACTAATATAATTTGCTTTCTAAATTAGAAATTAATTATTAATAATAAATCACTGAATTTTGATTTATAATTTTTATGCATATTTAGATTAAGGTTTATAAATTAAAGAATTTTTTTTGTTTTTTAGGTTCAACAAAAAGTTTAAAAATTAAATTAGATAAATCAATAGTAGAAGTTAGTAAAAAATTTTTTAATAAGCGTTAAAAATTTGACCTTTAAGTAGTAAAAACATTAAAGCTATAAGGAAAGTTAATCATGAGATATCTTTCTGAATGTGAAAATGGAGAAGAAGTTACAGTCATACGTGTTAATGCTGGATTTAAAGCAAAACAAAGATTAGCTAACTTGGGAATCGTTCCTGGAATCAAGATAATAAAAAAGAATTCTGCTCCATTAAGAGGACCAATTGAGATCATTGTTAAAGGGACTTCGCTAGTAATTGGAAGGGGGTTGGCATCTAAAATCCTAGTAAGCAATACAAATAATTAATACTAGTTCTTTTAAATCTAAGTGTTGAGTAAATAATATTGAAACGTCTCATAAATTATATAAAAAAAGATTTTTGAGTGGTTTAATTTAATGTCATCTTGCTCGACAAGAAAAAAGATTAAAAAAGGAAAAAGCATTAAACAAGAAAAAAAGAATGTAATTAATATTGCTCTTGCAGGAAATCCGAATGTAGGTAAATCTGTAATTTTTAATCAATTAACAGGTTTATCACAAACTATAGGTAATTGGCCTGGTAAAACCGTAGAGAAAATGGAAGGTCATTTGGATTTTTTAAATTATAGATTTAATATTGTAGATTTACCAGGTATTTATTCGCTCTCTACATATTCGTTAGAAGAAATTATCAGTAGAAAATATATTGTATCTGAAAATGTAGACGCTATAATAAATGTAATTGATGCTACTAACTTAGAACGCAATCTTTTCTTAACATATCAATTATTAGAATTGCGAGTACCTGTCATATTAGGAATAAACCAAATGGATATCTTGCATAAGAGAAATTTAGACATCGATTTTAAAAGAATGGAAGAGATATTCAAATTACCTGTAGTTCCTCTTGTAGCAGTGCATGGAGTTGGGGTACACCAATTATTGGAAAAAGTAATTGAAATACATAAGAAATATCATCAAGATGTGATGAAAGATGTTAAACTAAAAGGGGAACTAAATAAGAGTGAATTGATAAATGATATAGAATCAAAAAGCGAAGATATGGATTTGAAAAGAATCTCAATTAAACAATTTTTTAAGTTTCCAGATTTACATCAAATTTTATCTTTTGGTAAAGAAATTGAGGAAAAAATTCAAAGTTTAAGAGAGTTAATTGAAAAAAACCGAGACATAATTAAAGAACTTCCATATCCTTCGAGATTTATTTCAATTAAATTACTTGAAAATGATGAAGAAATCGTTGATTTTTTTAAATCTAAAGAAGGTCTTATAGAAATTCTGGAAAAAGTAGAGCAATATCGAAAAGAGTTAGAAGATTTTCACGGTGAAGATATAAATACGATTATTTCTTCAGAAATTTATAATAATATTAGAAAAATTGTTGATCAAGTCCTTATTCCTAAATCAAAAACGAAGAAAAAGAGAAACACGCTACCAGATCTAATTGACCATTTAACAACTCATTCTATTCTCGGATATTTTATATTAACTCTCGTAATATTTGGAATTTATACTTTCACTTTCAATATAGGAGATTTCATTGGAAGTTTAATTGACGATGCTTTTTCAATTTGGACCAATCAAATACATTCTGAGTTCGGGTCGGATAACCTGCTCATTGAAATCTTTTGGGATGGCGCTATGGGAGGATTTATTGGAGCT
>Ga0190334_1000016_pt1 | contig 74918 bp, 66 predicted proteins | sample 48720478_MG_FD_161270 | JGI IMG/M metagenome (GOLD analysis project Ga0190334, IMG submission 161270) | Hydrothermal vent sediment bacterial communities from Southern Trench, Guaymas Basin, Mexico - 4872-04-7-8_MG | ecosystem: Environmental > Aquatic > Marine > Hydrothermal vents > Sediment ... | reverse complement strand
CCATAAAATAGAACAAATAGAATAAAATCAGAGTAGCATAAGATTAAAACACCAGAGTAAAGTAGGAAACTATCAAGAAGAAGAACCTAGCTCGTATAAGAGCTCAATAAGACTAGCAGCACTCCAAGCCTGACTAAGACAACCCCTACTCTGCATATGCTTAGCACTGCTAAGCTCAGCACAACACCCAACAAAGCCAGAGAAGAACATTTCTTCTTTACTCGCACCAACAATCCTCTTAATCTTATCAGCGTAATACTTCTTATCAAGCCTATGCATAGCAAGAGCAGCGTAATTATTAATATAATACCACGAATCACCATTATGATAACTAGCATTATCCTCTCCGGAATGCTCACACCTGAACAAAGAACTCTTATGGCTCAGCGTGGATAAGCCACCCCACCCGAGCCACAACTCCTTGAGAGCATCATCAAATACTCTTCTCCACTCCTTCCTTGTTAGTAGCTCAGGATAAATGTAGTAAGCTAAGAAAACATTAGGTCTTATAGGACTATGAGAAGGAGAAGGAATAGAGCCGCTAGCAGTGATAGGAACACAGTCATAAAGCCTGTTCTGTGTGAAAAAAACCTTCCTCACCCTCTGCCTGACCTCATTCTCAAGACTCCTAAAGAGCGGCTTTGACTTAGTAATACTCGCAATAAGATTATGAAGATTAATCATTGATAAGAATAACGCCTGTACTTCTATACACGCACCAGCCCTCTCTGCTTTCAGAGTATCCATCCAAGTCTCCTGCTCATCATTAATTATTAATCCATCACTTGAATGATAATGAGACAAGCCAAGAATAGTTTTTTCCAACGCCCTCTTAATAATAACAAAGTCAGAAACAGACAAATAATCATTAATAATCTTCTTTGAAACAAGTAGCTTAATATAATCCTTCACCCTAAGAAAGAGCCAGCCAACCGCATCAACACTCTTAACATCAGACTGGCTTCCAGGTAGGCGAGTAGGAATCAAGCCATCATCAGATATACTCTTAAGATACTTAAAAAGAATACTCTTCACAAGGTAATACTTTCCTTGTAACATAAGAGCCTTAAGGCTTATAAGCTCATCCCTTGCCCAGAACTGGCAGAACCAGGGCAGACCAGCAATAACACCCACTGTGCGGCTCCCCACCTCAGCACTGATAAGCAAGTCATCCAAGGCTTTCATCGCAGTATTAAGAGCAAGGTCTCGGCTTGTAAAAGCATGAGCCACGTAATTCTTTATGGAGTTAAACAAGTACTGCCTGTTATCATAAATCATCCGCGCACTACTCATAGCCTCTTCCTTGTTATCAGAAAAAGAAAAAACCAGGTTAAGATCCTTATCAACCCTAATGCTAAGCGCCTGGTACACATAGAACTCTGAGCGTGTATTTCGCTCAGCATCATAAGAGTAATTCTTCTTAACCCACCTATCAATAAGCCTGAAATCCTTTGCTCCTTTTATCACAAGAAAACAAGTCTTATCAAGCACGCACAACGAGTTATCAGTAAACTTATCGTAACGTATAATAATAAAATCCTCGTCCTCCTGCGTAACAGTATAAATCCTTCCCTGATCATCATAATCAAACATGGCTCTGAAGTCAAGTTCTAACAGTAGCTCACCAGCATAGTTCTTAACAGAATAAATCATTGAATTATTAAAAAGACTAAAACTCTCCTCAACTCCGCCTTTGTATATCCTCTTAACATTAAACAAGTTGTTCCTAATACCAGTAAGCGCTCTATCAATCTCTATGTTCTCAATAGTCTTGTAAAGCTCCCACTTCTTATTATCAAAAAAGAATAATCCTTGCATGTGAGTAAAGTTCTTTCTGCCTAACGAGAGATAATTACCCTTCTTATTAGTTATTAAAAAACCAACTTCTCCAACCACGTGCTCGTCTACACAGGCATTATTAAAAGAATGAATCACGTGCAAACCCGCCAACCCCCTTTTTTTTATTAGTTTAGTTTAAAAATATTTTTTTATTATTCTTATTCTTCTTCTTATTATTTACGCTTAAAAAAAAACTTTCTTTTAAGCTTACTTATTTCTTAACCTTACTTAATCTTTCTTCCTGCCTTTGAAGCTAACAACACAATGATCTCCGACATTAAGGTGTTTGAAATTATCAATGACCTCTGCTTCATCACCCACAAGAGACTTCTCAAGTAACACATCCTTAACCTTCGCATTCTCACCCACAACACTATCCCTTATGATACTATTAATAATCTCGGATCCTCCTCCAATAGTAACATAAGGACCAATAACAGAATCCCTTATCCTCACATCATCAGCAATATGAACAGGTGGTATTATAACACTGTTCTGCGTCTTTATAACCCTGTGTCTATCCTTTTTTAAGAGCTCCCTATTAGACTCAAGCAGGGTGTCAGGCTTTCCAAAATCATACCACGCCTTAACCTCAGGACAGATTATCTTTGCGCCGTGCTCTACCATGTAATCAAAAGCATCAGTAAGATAATACTCTCCTTTTAAGGTTATCTTGTTATCAAAAACATGTTTTATACCCTTAAACATCAACTTGTAATCCTTGATATAGTACAAACCAATATTAGCAAGCCTTGAAACAGGCTTATCAGGCTTCTCAACAATCCTCTTCAAATAACCCTGGTTATCAAGAACACACACGCCGAAACGAGAGTAATCCTCAACCTCCTTGGTCCATATAATACCTGCCTCATCATCTTTGAGTTTATTAATAATGCTAAGGTCTGCTTCAAAAACAGTGTCAACAAAGATTATTAGCACAGGCTCATCAACGTACTTCTCAACAAGCCGGATAGCACCAGCGGTTCCATCCAGGGTTCTCTGCTCAACAAACCGGGCTTTGAAGTCGTAGTGCTTCTTAATAAATTCCTCTACTTTTTCTTTCAGATGACCTGTTATGAAGATTACCTCGCTTACATCAAGATTCTTAAGCTCATCAAGAACATAACTTATGCCCGGCTTCCCAGCAATTAACAGCATAGGCTTTGGCTTAGTATGAGTATGAGGCCTCATCCTCGTACCAGCACCTGCTAAAGGTATTATTACTTTCATATTCAACAACCCCCTGCTCTGCTCAGAATAAACAAAACAAGGAAGTATTTATAAAAATTATGGTAGGCACCACAACCTAAATAATCAAACCCTGACCCTTAATACTGCTATAAAGCTAATAAAACACATCAAAGCACTCTAAAATACGCAAACTTTTTATAATGAAATCATAAAAATATTAAAGGTATGCTATCAATTATTGAATTGCCACGAACTATTAGTAAGCTTAAATATGAAGAGGCTGAGCTGTTCAAGCGTTTCTTTGATGTTAAAAGAACCACTGGGAGACTCGTCATCCCAGACGAGATGAAGCCTTGGGTTAAGAAGACTTTTGGGAACATACACCACGTTGAGAACCAAGAGATTATCAAGGTTTTTAACAAATTAACCTTTGAAACAGCAGTCTTTAACGAGCTCAGAGCAAAGAGACCAATAGAAGCAAAGAGCTATGAAAGCGATAATGATGTTAAGGAAGCACTGAATAAGAGTGTTGGAGGGCCTTTCTGCACCCCGCTCCGCATGACACCCTCAGACACTTTCGGAAGGATAAAAGGAAAATATTGTGTTAGTGCAAGTAATGTTGCTAAGTATGACGGGCTTCACGGATTAATAATCTTTAATAAGCATAACCCTCTTGACTTTAATGAGAAGGAACTCAGAGACTATTTTAAGAGTGCTATGAATTGGTTTAAAAAAGCTTATAAGAATAATAAAAAAGCAGCTTATCCTTTCTTGCTCTGGAATTGTTTGTGGCGCTCAGCAGCCAGTATTATTCACGGACACTTCCAATTAGTAATAGGAGAAGGAGCTCATTATGCAGAAGCAGAATACTATAACAAGATTAGGAAGGAGTACTATAAGAAGTATGCACAAGACTACTTCTCTGACTTATACTACGCCCATGAAATTATTGGTCTGGGAATGAGAAGGAAGGGCTTAAGAATATTCACGAGTATTGTGCCTAGGAAGGACAAAGAGGTAACACTTATCTATGATAAGTTTAAGTTTGATAACTCCTTTGTAAAAGCAGTGTATAAAGTCACCAGGAGTCTAGTAAAGGATTTTGGAGTGATGAGTTTTAACCTGGGGATAATCCTCCCCCCTCTCAACAAGGACGCGGAATGGAAAGGCTTTCCAATAATTGCCAGGATTGTTGATAGGGGTAACTTAAGCAATAAAACAACGGATATTGGCGGCATGGAATTATACGCAAGAACCAATATTATAGGAACCGATCCTTACAAAGTCTTTGAGAAGATTAAGAGTTACTTCTGAATACTACTTTGGAGTGGTATAAAATGGAAAAATTTATATTTAAGGTATAATTCTTTATCGATATGCAACTTGTTATAAATGAATTCGGAACTTTTTTAGGTAAGAAAGGAAATTGTTTCCAAATTAAAATCAAAGATAGAAAAGAAGACTTTTCTGCAGATAAAGTTAATCAAATAATAATCTTATGTTCTATGAGTTTATCTTCAAGCGCAATTAAACTTGCCATACAGAACAATATAGATATAGTTCTCCAGAATAGTTTTGGCGAACCATATGCGCGAATTTATCCCTGTAAATTGGGGGGAACAACACTTACTAGAAAAAGACAATTAGAGGCATATTCATCAAGAAAAGGAATGGCTCTTGTAAAAGCATTTGTAAATGCAAAAGTAAAAAATCAAATACGTTTATTAAAATCATTAAGCAAAACACGAGACCATATGTTCCAAAAAGAAATAAGCAACTTAGAAAAATTCGTAAAAAAAATTGCAAATATTACCGGACAAACCATTGATGATATAAGAAATCCTCTTCTAGGAATTGAAGGTCAAACCGCAGCAGTTTATTTTTCTTGCCTAACCAAAATAATTCCTTTCAGAAAAAGAGAACCTGAATCAAAAGATATTTTTAACATAACCCTAAACTACGGATATGGAATATTATACTCAGAAATAGAGAGAGCTTGTATAATAGCAGGTCTTGACCCTTATCTTGGTTTTTTACATACAGATCGTTATGGAAAACCTTCAATGGTACTTGACTTAATAGAAGAATTTAGACAACCAGTTATTGATCGAGTAATAATTAATCTATTCGTAAAAAAACAATTACAAAACAATCATCTTGAAGCTGTAGGAGATAAAATTTTTTTAACAAAAGAAGGAAAAACTAAGATAATAAATGCTGTCCTAAAAAAACTTCATTCAAAGGTTATGTTTAATAATGAAAAATTAACATTCAAAAGAATCATTCAAAAACAAGCAAGAATGATAGCAAAATTCGTCCTTGACCAAACGAAAGTATATACCCCTTTCATAAGCAAAGAATAAAAATGTTTTACTGGATAATATACGATATAAGCAATAATAGTAAAAGAACTAAAGTAGCAACCAAATGTAAAAATTATGGACTGATAAGAGTGCAAAAAAGTGCTTTTGTTGGAGATTTAACAAAAAACAAAATAGAAATGCTTGGATTAGAAATAAAAGATTTAAATTTAGATGAAACCGATTGTATATATATGCTTCCTTCATGCAATAACTGTTTTAAAAGAAAAGAGATAATTGGTAAATTAGATGAAGAAAAAATAAAGCCAAAAAAATATATGATTATTGGATAAAATGTTAGACTCACAAGATTTATTATCTGCTGCTGACTTTATGAATTATGAGTATTGTCCTAGAATAATTTATTTCACACACGTATTAAAACAACCACAAACTAAAGGACCTAAACAAAAGAAAGGTTTAGAAAAAGATTTTTCTTTTAAAAAAACCAACAGGACAAAGATAATTAAACAATACAAAAGATCAAACTTATTTAAAATATATAATATAATGCTTAAATCAAAACACGGGCTAATAACTAAAATAGATTGTATAGCCATCGATGTTAAAAAAAATTATGCATTCCCAATACAACTAAAATACAGTTATAAACCGAAACTTGTTTATAGAACGCAAAAAGTTCAACTGATTTTAGAAGCTTTATTAATTGAAGAAGTTTTACATTATAAGGTTCCTTATGGTTACATAAAATATATAAAATCCAACCAAATCACAAAAGTATTAGTAAACAAAAAAGACCAAATATTTAAGATAATGTCAAGAATTAAAGACATAATCAAAAACGAAAAATTTCCAGAACCAACCCCATATATTAAAAGATGTGTAGACTGTTGCTATAAGAGGATATGCCGTGGTTAAGCAAACAACTTTTTTCTGCAAAGAATGTAATAAGAATATAAATATTCCAAGAAATATTATAAAAAAACTAGAATCTAATCATATCAGCCAAGATCAAGCAATCAAAAAAGCAAAAGAAAGACATAACAAGAAAAAACATTCTCTTATTTTAGGAATTAAATTTAAATTATATGTGAAAAATAAAGAAGATAAAGAGAAGTTAAACAGTTATTTTGAAGAGTACGCAAAAGCAGTCACTTTCGCAGCACAGATCATCGACAAGATTAAATCAGGATACCTCCCCCAATGGAAGAAAGATAAAAAACTCAAAAGAATAATTTTTCCAAAAGGAAAATGCGATTTCTGCGGTACTAAAACAGAGATAGGGTGGATAAGTAAAAGAGGTAAAAAAATATGTAAAAATTGCTATTCCAAAGAATATGGAGAGAATGGTATCAGAAAAAAATTATATGCTACACGAGGAAGAAAAGTAAATCCATCTTATAATATTTTTAACGCAACAAAAAAATTAGCCGCAACCCATTATAACTATGCTATAAGAGAGGCATTCCAATTATTAGAAGCAAATAGGAAACAAAGACAGGAAAGGATAAGACGCCTTCTTAGAGATAAAAAAAGATTACGTGAATTCGAAGACTTAATAGAGAAACCAGATCGAAGAATAGAATTACCTATGAAAACAAGACAAAGAGAAAAGAGATACATCCATATCTCTCAAAAAGATAAAATCAATGAACTAAGAGGGTATACACTACATAAAATAAAGGAAAAAATAAGAATACTAAGAAGGAATACGGAAAGAGAAGAAAGAGCCCTAAGAAAAAAAACTCCTATTATATTTAAAGGTAATAGAATCATGTTATTCCCCCAAGGAATAAAGTTTGATAAAGAAAATAATAAAGTAAAAATAACCATTGCTAAAAATTTACCTAAAGAATTCATATTCAGCGGAACTAATGTAGCAAATAAACATGGCAGAAGATTTTTTAAAGAAAAATTAAATCTGATCTCCCAACAGAAACCAAAGTACGCATATTTAATAAGAAAACAAACCAAAAATAGTAAGAAGATAACAGATTATGATTATTACCTACAATACACCATAGAAACAGTTTATAAAATAAGAAAAAATTATGATGGAATAATAGGGATAGACCGCGGAATAAATAATCTCGCATGCTTAGTCTTATTAGAAAAAAACCAAGAGAAACCGTGTGGTGTTAAGTTCTATAAAGGTAAAGAAATTAATGCACTTAAAATAAAGAGAAGAAAACAACTATATTTTCTTAGGAGGAAGCACAATAGGAAACAGAAACAAAAAAGAATAAGGCGAATTGAGCCAAAAATAAACCAGATACTACATATTATTTCAAAAGAAATCGTGGAACTAGCAAAAGAAAAAAATTTTGCTATAGGACTTGAACAGCTTGAAAAACCAAAAAAGTCTAGATTTAGGCAAAGAAGAAAAGAAAGATACTTCCTCTCATTATTCAATTTTAAAACATTATCAACATTTATAGAATATAAAGCAAAAAAAGAAGGAATCCGAGTCATATATATCCCCCCTGAAAGAACGAGTCAGATCTGCAGCCATTGCGCAATAAAAGGAGACGTTCATACCAATACTATAAGACCATACCGAAAACCAAACGCTAAAAAATCATCAAGTTCTTTATTTAAGTGTAAGAAATGTGGTGTTGAATTAAACGCGGATTATAATGCCGCTTTCAACATCGCACAGAAAAGTTTAAAAATACTAAGTACTTAACTAAATCTATTACGTCAACATGGAGTATCATCTCGCAAAGATGATACTGACGTAGTAGCATGTTCCGAGCTATAAGCGAGGAATGGCATGTAAAGGGCGGCGTTGCACCGCAGAGAGAATTATTCTCGAAGAGCTGAAGCCAAAGCAAGTCCTAACTGTAATAAAGACTATGAATTCCTTTCATAGTCAGAATTACAGTAATCACCAGTTTCGGCTGGTGAGGACTGACAGCTCAATCTTTAACTCTGTTCAAATAATTCTCTAAGAAGAATGTCTTTTTAAAGGACATTGCAAAAAATAGAGATTCTCAAACACTCATCAGAAAATAAAGTTTTTAAGCCTTAAAAACATAGAATTCGAGCCTGTTACACACGAGGAATACAAGAGTTAAAGAATGCAACGCTTGTATGTAGTTGTAGTATTGTTCGTGGAAGTCTAGGCGTTACACACGAGGAATACAAGAGTTAAAGAATGCAACATGAGTCCAAGCTTAACAATACTATCAGGTCTTTTAATAGTTACACACGAGGAATACAAGAGTTAAAGAATGCAACTATGGTATTCGTCCTTGTTAATTCTCCTAACACAAGTTGTTACACACGAGGAATACAAGAGTTAAAGAATGCAACCAGGCATGAATGCTTAGACTTGCTTCTTAGAATAGAAAGTTACACACGAGGAATACAAGAGTTAAAGAATGCAACTTTTGTGGCAGTTTTTTGCTGGGGTCTTGTTTTTTATGTTACACACGAGGAATACAAGAGTTAAAGAATGCAACTTTGGTTACGAATCCTAGGTAGGTGTTTCCTTGTTTGGTTACACACGAGGAATACAAGAGTTAAAGAATGCAACTTAAAGGTCGTTCCAACAAAGGCACAAACTCTTCTTTGTTACACACGAGGAATACAAGAGTTAAAGAATGCAACTTTTTCTACCGCCTTGTTATGCGCTACTATGTAGAACTTTACAAAGTGCTTCCAATCAGCAAGGTTCGATAAGTACTTTGCGTTTATCTTGTTCTGCACTCTCTCAGCATGGTCAAGAGTCGCGTACCTATACATTATCTCTGCTAAGTCCTGGATTTGTTGCTCTGTAGTCCTACCGTACCTCTTAAGGATGTATATGCCTGAGTGCTCTTTAAGAAGCTTGTTTTGGATGTACTTCCCGAAGCCGGATAAGTCGCTTGTTAAGGATGCTATTCCCATGGCTGCTGCTTCAAGAGGGGTGTACCCCCAGGGCTCGTAGTAAGAGGGGAATATGCCGAAGTGACACCCAGCCATTGCGTCGTAGTAAGAGAGGTTCAGCAGACCATCATTTCCTGTTAAGTAGACAGGATAAACTATTACTTTTACTTTATCATCAGGCTTGTTATCTAAGCCTTCTGCTAATAAGCCTTGCAAGATAGGGTCGTGAGCCTCGTTTTCAATATTATGTGTTAGGATGGAAGGATTCCCGCTTCTCTGAAAGGTTAAAACGTTCCTCTTCAGTTCTTTCATAAAGTCTTTTTCAAAAAAGCTCTCTTCAACGCTAAGAGTTCTTGATATGAAATCATTAACGATTTGTTGTAGAATCTGATTGGATTTCATATCAACCAAGCTCCTTATATGCCTATAATAATTCTTGTTCTCAAGTAATTCTACTTTGATCCCGTAAGTCTTCATAGGAACCCAGAAGAACACGCTCACAGTCCTCTGAGTGTTGGTTTCTTTGAGCTTCTTGTTAAGCAGGCCAAGCGCTTTTATGAGTATGTCCATGCCCTTGTTATGGAATTCGTACCTGCTTGCAAAGAAGAATATCAAGTTGTGTTTTAAATCGAATGTGTAGTAAGGGAAGAAGTGGTATGTTAGGAATTCTCTTATGATTCCTTTACAAGTAACGTGTTTTATTGAAGTCTCTTCTATTGTAGGGAACCTATCTATATCAATACCATTGAATAGGATAACATCTGCTTTTCTACCCAGTAGCTTCTCGGTTTCCAGATTCGTTACTTCACTCACAGTCGTGAATACATCTGTTTTCTGGGCGCAGGCAACCTCCATGGTGTGCTTAGCAAGGATGTTGTACTCTCGTGCTTTTTGTAAGGGGTCAAACTTTCCTAGTTGGTTGTACAGGTCAAACCCGCTCCCTGCTAGGGTTCTGCCTAACATGGTGGCGTGGGTTGTGAAAACAGTTCTTATGTTTGAATTCCTGATTTTTAAGTAGAGCAAGGCTCCGCCTGTAAGCCATTCATGGAAATGAGCTACTATTCTCTTGCCTTGAAGGGCTTGGCTTATTCTATCGAGTAATAAGCCCACACACCAAGACCATACCACAGGCTCATCAAAGTCAGGCGGGGAGTTCAATGAGTCCACTCTGAATTCCTCCCATAGTTTTGTTTTTATGTTGTTCTTCTCAGAGTAGAAGTCTTGGAAGTCTACTAGTATTGTGCGTGGTTCTCCTCGAATCTCCCATTGCCCGTAATAACAGGTTATGCCTAGGCTTTTCAGCTCAAGGAATACTCCTCTGAGAAAATCAGGTGTTTCTGCGTGCTGGAACTCGACTTCTGCTTTGTCCTTAAAATAAGGCCCTATTAAGAAATAGTTCGTATAATAGTCAAGCATATAAGGAGCTTTGGTTTTTATAACAGTATTTATACCCCCTGCTTTATTACACACCTCCCATGATACTTCGAAAAGATAATCAGCGTTTGGTTTAATCATTCACTTCTCCTCTTTTTTTCTCCTGGCTTTTTTATCCTTTTTCTTCTTACACTCTATGCCCGTGTATTCCCAGCTTATTCTCAACATTTACTCTTTATTCCCTTATTAACTCTTTTTATTTCTTTGTTTTTAAGCCAGAGGCTTTTCCCCTACTTATCATCTTAGATTAGCTATTATACCAAGCATTATCAAGCCGAATATAAGCCCTAGGACAAAGCCAAAAATGAATTCTTTAACAATCATCCTGTGGTGTTGGCCTGGGCGTGTTAATCGCTTGGAGGAAGCATCCTCTTCATGCTTGGAGATGTGTTTTTCTTCTTTTTCCAGTTCCTGTTTAGCTTCGTTAACTATGCTTCTTATCTCTTTCTCTGACAAAGCCTTTTCTACTTCTGCACCACTCTCCTGCTCCTCGGCTATAACCTTTTTCTCTTCGCTCCTCGTTTGTTTGTGCTTTTTTTTGAGAAAAGCATCAAGGGTTTTAATGAGTTCTTCCTTATCACGTGCTTTGCGCATACTCTTAGCAAGTTTCTTCTGTTCAAAGACGTCCTCCACCCACTTCGCAAAATCATTACGCTCATCATTAACATGGTGTCTGAACTCTGCTTCGTTTAACTCTTCTATTACATGCCTTAATTCTTGGAGGCTAGAAGCTTTTTTTCCATGAGTAAAGCGGAACCATTTATCTTCATCTATCATTTTTTTGCCACCTCTTTTTTTTGGTTTTAAAAAGCCACGCTGAAAAACCAGAGGGTTTCTTCAAAAAAAGGTTGGTTGAGGTTGCTGAGCCGGATATTACCATAGCTTATGAGTTATGTGCTTGTAAATAACTAGTTGTAAGTGCTTCTTGTCTTTTACACCCGCGAGTTTCTCTGCTAGTTCTATGTCGTGAAAGATATCATTAACCCATTTCGCAAAGTCATTACCCTCGGGTCTGATGTGGTGGTTGAACACGTGGTCTTCTAGTTCCTCCATGATATCCGCGAGTTCCTTAACATTCTTCACTGGTCTTCCATTGCATAATACGAAGTAGTGCTGCTGAGGCGCGTCTTTGTGTATTAAGGGCTTCTCAGAGGCTTTTTCTCTGCGCGTGCTTTTTTTCTTCTTAGGAGGTCTTCCTCTTTTCTTTTTCCCTTTTTGTGGTGTGCTTCTTCTTGGCATTATTCTTCTTCACCCCCACCTCCTTTATTTTTTTCTTCTCAGATTGCTTTGGATGTGTTTTTGTGTGCTTATCTCTCTTCTTTATTTCTCTTTTTTTTTATTTTCATGTGAAAACAATGATTTGATTTCATTATGATTCTTGATTTGAAAAATGAGTGGTGTCTGATGTGCCTTTACTCTGTTCTGCGTTGAGGTGTGTGTTAATGTTGAATAGGTGTGTGCTCGGAGTGTCACTTATAAAGCTATGACTGGATGAGCTGGTTTCTGAGTTGAGCGTGTAGGATTCTGCGTTGCTCTGCTTTTTTTTCTGCTTAAGCTCTCTTATTCTTATAACGATATCGTTAAGCACGTTCATAAATGCGATAAAGCCTTCGTAGGGTGTTTCATAAGGATTAAAGTATTTGTGGACATCACCATCCGAGAACCACTTGATACACATATAGTAGAAGTGGTCGCTGGTAGTGAGTTTTCTCCAATCATTTAATAGTTTGGGGTCGTTGGTTTCTTTCACAAGCCTTCCTATTTTGTAAAGCTCGTTAGCAGCAGCGTTTTGTAATGAGTTACCAAGCCATGCGCTCAGATCCCTTTCAATATCAGCCCAGGATACGAAGTTGTGTATGTCAAGCTCTGCAACCACAGGGTATCTGCTAGAAGCCTCGCTTACAGTCACAAAATCATTATCAGGGTGTTTTAGTATCTCTGAGGGGAGGTGTTCTAAGAATTCAAAGATTCCTGTGTCTTCCCATTGGTGCTCTCCAAAAGTCTCATAGTCCATGAATAAGTTGACTACGTAACCATTCCCGTTTGCTGCTGAGACCCACTGAGCATACTTGTCTACTGTGAGTGGGTACTCCTCCCATCCCTTGTTACTGAATCTGAAAGCAACATCATCGCTGAGCTTATAGTTCTTAAGTAACAGCTTCATCTTATTAGCTGTTTTCGGGGTGTAGACGTAGTTCGGGCTTCTCCATCCTAGGATGTGGTCTGCTCCTTCTGCAAGAATGGTTTTGTAGCCGAGACTCTGCACAAAGCTTGCAAGTTCATTATTGTATATGAGTTCTGTATTCCTAAATGCTTTTGGTTCTTGACCAAACAAATCCTTTATTTTCTTTTTATGCATGAGAACTTGTTCTTTGAACTCTTCTTTGTCAAACAAGAAGGCTAGGGAGTGATAGTAAGTCTCATTAAGGAACTCCACGCACCCTGTTCTTGCTAGTTGCCTGAAGGAATAGATTACTTCAGGGGCGTATTTCTCGAATTGTTCAAGAGCCACTCCTGAAATGCTAAAGCTTACCTTGAATCTTCCTTTGTGCTTTTTGATTAGTCTTAATAAGAGGTTATTGGCAGGTAAATAACATTTTCTTGCTACTTTTCGGATAATCTCTTTGTTTTTTTGCTCATCAAAATAATTTGAGTTGTTGCCTATGTCAAACACAGAGTACTTTCTTAGTCTCTCGGGTTGGTGAACTTGGAAGTAAAAACAAACTGATACCATATTCTATTTCCTCCTTAGCACTTCCTTATATATCTCTATGCACTTCCTTGCAGGCTCTTCCCATGTCATGCTTCTGACTTCGAGGAGGCCGTGATGTTTTAACTGGTCGTGTAGGTTTCTGTAGTGAAGTACTGCGAGTATCTTATTAGCAATATCATTCACATCCCAGAAGTCTACTTTCAGGACGTGGTTAAGCACTTCTGATACTCCGGATTGCTTTGATATTATTGCTGGTGTTTCTTGCCACATGGCTTCTAGGGGTACTATGCCGAAAGGTTCGGATACTGAGGGCATAACAAACACGTCTGCTATCTTGTTAAGTTTCGCTACTTCTTCTCTTGTTACAAAGCCGGGGAATATGAACTTATCAGCTATTCCTAGTTCTGCGACTCGTTCAATAATTCTTGGGAGCATATCCCCTGTTCCTGCCATTATGAACTTAACATTAGGATCTTTTTCAAGTACTTTTTTTGCTGCTTCCACAAAGTAGTCAGGTCCTTTCTGTAAGGTTATTCTTCCTATGAATAACACTATTTTGTCTGTTTCTTTTATCTTGCTTGCATCATGATAAACATTGGTATTCATAGCTTCTGCAGCGTTATGTACTACGCGTATCTTGTCCGGCGGGACTCCGTAACTGTTGATAAGCCTTTGTTTTATGAAATTACTAACAACGATTATAAGGTCTGCTGCGTGCATGCCTGCGCGTTCTATCTCGTATACTCTTTGGTTGACACTCATACCTCCTGTTTTGTCAAACTCTGTTATGTGAACATGGATGACTAAGGGTTTTCCTGTTGCTTTCTTAGCTTCTATTGCTGCTGGGAAAGTCCAATGATCATGAGCATGGATTATATCAAAGTCTTCTTGCATGGCGATTAGTCTTACTTTGCGTGCGAATAAGTAGGCTTCTTGGAATACGTTCGGTCCGTACAGGGCTTTTGCTCTTTCTCTTGGGGAGAGGGAGGCAAGGTATTTTCTGAACTCTTCGTCATAGCTTTCTGGTGTTTCATAGGCTCCTAGCAGGCTATCTATTTCTTTTAATCTGAACCGCATCCTGGGGAAGAGGTGGTCTGCTATGAGTATTCTCATATAGTCACTGCGTATCATTCTAGGACCAAAAGGCATAACATAGATTATGTCTACTCCTTGTTGGCATAAGGCTCTTGTTAAGTGGTAGCAGACCATGCCTACTCCGCCTGCAAAAAAGGGTGGTAATTCCCACCCGAGCATTAATACTTTCAAAGTATTCCTCACCTTCTTTTTCCCAGGGTAAAAATTTTTAAAAAAATTAAAAATAACAGTTTTTTTAGGTGCTCCTAAACCCAATTAATTATTAATTCTTAATTAAATTAGGGGTTTAAGGAGTGATTTATTCAATTTATTTCTTATTATTTTTTTATTTAATTTTTTTTGTGTTATTGATTTTTAATAATTTTTATGAGAGGTATTAAGAGGTATTAAATATGATTAAATATTTGATTAATTGATTACATCTGGAATATTATTTTCTGAATTTGGTGGGATTTTTTGTGAATTATTTTTTGTTTTTTATGTTGTATATTTTTTTTATATTCATATATCTAAGGATTCTTTTTTTATGAACTTAAAATGGGTTTTTCAAAAGGATTTACCTCACCTTTAAAACAACTAAAATTAGTTTTTATTTGTTCTTTATAAAGTTTACTTATAAAACACCACAAATTTTATTTTGAAAATGTTTAAGTTATTAACTAAAACAATATTAGAAAAATTTATAAAGTTTGATAAAAAAAAAGAAAATAATGTAATATGGAATTTGAAGACTTATTAACAAGAAGCAAGTGGAGCATTCTCAAAGAACTAGCAAAAGGAGAAAAATCAGCTGTTGAAATAGCACAAAAAACAAACCAGAGCATAGCAAACATAACTCAACAGCTCAAACTATTAGAAGCCTATAACCTTGTAAAAAAAACAAAACACGACAAAAAGAAAAAACCCGGCAAACCAAGGACGCCATACACCTTAAACCAAGAGCTTGTAATAACAAGCATACTAAAACCAGGGATTGCAGAGAAAAAAATCCTAAAACTAAGAGAAGCAGATGACTGCCATAAATGCCTCTTAAACCTATTCTTCATACTAAAACCAGAAGACCACTACTACCTTATTAAGTTCCTCTGCAACACAGACATGATAAAAAAAGCAGATACAATAGCGTATCTTAAAGCAGCTGAAAAAGCAATAGAGATAATGATAATCACAGAGCATATCAAAGAAGTAAGGGAAAACTACAGCAATATGAATATAACCGGCTTAGATGGTAAAACCAAAAAGATTATAAGCTGGAGTCATAATAAAGAAGAAATAGAAGCAGGCCTAGGACGAAGAGAAGAATACTTCATCAACCTCGTGGAGAACAGCAAAGAACTACTTGATAAAAAAGGCTATATAACCGAGCTAAGACAAAAAATAATAGAAGCATAATAGAAGCAACAGACAAAAAAAAGTTAAAAAGCATATAAAAAAAGAAGAGAGAAAAAACAAGAAAAGGAAAAAAGGAAAAAAGAAAAGGAAAAGAGAAACAAGAAAAAGGAAAAGAATGAACAAACTTGCAAAACTTATTGAAAACCTGAACGAAGAAGACTTAAAGCTAATAAAGAAAGACTTAGAAGCAGGGAATATAGAAAGATTAATAAACAAGAAACTACAAGAAAAAAAAGAAGAGGATTTTAACAAGGTCTGCCCTGTATGCCAGACCCCAATAGGGGAGGAAAGCCTCACATTAATATTCGGTCCAAAAGGGCTAAGAAAAAAAGCAAGTTTTTGCGCTCTTGACTGCTTAGAATACTTTTTGAACAAGATAAAGCAAGAAAAAGAGAAAAGGATGCTGAGGTAAAAACCATGTGGGAACTAAGAAAAGAAATTGAGACCAGGAAAGAGAATCTTATATACACACTAAAGAATAAGAAAGACTTCTTAGAGCTTGAAAAACAGCACCAAATTTATGGAGCAATCAAAGAACTCGACCACGTGCTTAGACTAATAGAGCAATACAGAGAAGAAGAAGTTATGAAGCAGCCCAGGCAACTAGTTCTTACAAGCACAGATAATAACTCAGAACAAGAACATGTTCTAAAAGAGAAGAAGAAAAGAATAATAAAATTTAAGTCTCCTATACGGATCCGGTTTGAAAAGAACGACGCTTAGCCCGCATAAATATCCTTCCATTTCGATTCTCTAGTTGCCTATGAAAAAGAAAATTATTATTATCATCAATAGTAATAAAATTATAGATTCTTGAAGTCTTATTCTCATCCAGAGTAAGGAATTCCAAACTAAAACCACCCCCCCAAGCCTATCTAAAGAGCAGCTCATTATTTTTAAATTTTTTCAGAAAGATATACAGAAAAGTATGTTAATAGCGAAAATTATTTATATGGTTTAAGGGTTCCATTAGACAAGGGGGGAGGAAGTAATATTCTCCAAGTAGAGCTAAGACTCCCAACCAAAAAATAAAAATTTTGTAATTAAGAAAATATACTCCGAGAATACAAAGAAAATGAACGAAGCAGACTTCGAAGAATTAATGCGTATACAAAGACTTATGGCTAGCAGAGTAGCAAGCGAAACAGAAACAGAGAGCAAGATAAAACTAATGAGCATAATAAATGACTTAGTCACAGACAAGAACAAAAAAGTGCATAAAGAAGCAGTAATAGTAGAAGCACAGGCTCAGGGAATGACAGAAGCAGAAATTGAAAGACTCCTAGGAACCCTAAAAGAAGACCATATGATAGAAGAACCTGAACCTGGATTCATAAGGAGAGCATGAAGACTTATCTGAATTATCTTTTAGCATTCTTTTCTAATTTTTTAAGAAACACTTTTTCTAAATCAATATTATAAATCCAACAAAGCTTGTTCAACTGCCAGAGAATATCAGCAACTTCCTCTTCAAATGCTTCTTTACCCTTCTCTTCTCTTATTGCCTCACAAACCTCTCCAATTTCCTCAACCATATGAAGAATAACCTCTATTCCGCTCTTAGGCAAACACTTTTTCCTACTCATTTGTTCTATCTGCATATCCTTTAACTTACCCAAATCCATTTTTAAACCCCCTTATTTCATCCTTATTTTTATTCCTTGTTTTTATTAGTACCCGAACAAAGTCTTCTGACTACTCCCCGCTATTATATCCTCAAAAGACTGATTATAAAACACAAGGATTGCATCGGCTATTGGCTTAATCTGCTTCTCAATATAATGCTCGTAATCAATCCTATGCTTCTTCTTCTGTACTGGCTCAGGACCATTAGTGGTTATAACGTACTCTATCAAACTACTCTTCAAGTCTTTGCCAAGAAGCCGTGCTGCTTTGACATGCGGAGGTGTTGTTTTTGTATATGCTTCAACCTCCTTCCTGATAGCCTTCCTATAAACCAACAACTTATCATGCTTACCCTCCTTAACCTCTTTCACTATCCTTCTAATATAATCAGCAACTTCCTGTTTATGAAACACTCTACTAAGAAGCTCTTGCTGAAAATTCCTTGCAAGCTCAGTCCAATCACGCCTAACAAACTCTAAGCCAACAATATCTATTCTCTCATTCCCATTAGCATCAACTAATAGCCCTGCATACCTCTTCTTACTACCAACCTCAGCATACCTTATCCTCGGCATCAAAAAACGTTTATAAACCTTTTCAAACTCCAACTCCAAGTAATTCTTACGTTTATACTCCTTCTCAGTATACTCCCTAAAAAAAGCATTAATTGCTTTGCTAATACTCTGCCCAATCCTAGCAGCTTCATCATAAGTATGAACATCAAGATTAATAAAAAGACTATCAGTATCACCATAAATAACCTTATAACCCATTTCTTCAACCCTTCTTGCTGTAAGCTTTATTAAGTGTTGGCCAAAAAATGTTATTGCATTCGCAACAGCCCTGTTATAAAACCTGCAAGTAGGGTTAGCCATCACCCCAAAGAAAGAGTTCATAAGTATCTTAATAGCATGCCTTGCAAGCTCATCACCCTTTCTTCGTGCCTGCTCCCTCTGCTCCCATAACCTCTGAATAATTAAGGGAAGTATCCCGTCCTGGTTCTTAAAACAAGCACCATTAGGAGCCTTCACAAGATTCTTACCCTTACACCCAGGCACAAAGCTCCACGGATCAATATTAAAAGTCCTTATAATACTAGGGTATAGACTTTTAAAATCACATACAACCACATAATCGTATATGCCTGGCTTTGGACTCATAACATAACCACCACGAATCCTCTCCTCCTTGGATTCAAAACTCGCACTAGGAGCAACAAAACCCTTCTTCCTTAACTCTTTTAAGTACAGAGAGTCAAGGCTTGCAACACTCGCCCGCACTCTGTCAAGAGGCATGCCTGTGATTAATGAGCGGTGAATACTAAGCTCAAGGGCAGTGGTTTTCTTAAGAATCCTTAGAGCAAGCTCTGAATCCTTAAGATTATAATCAACCAGTAGCTGGGGGTTGTTCTTAAAAGCCTTCTCAATAAGATCCCCTCTCTCCTCATCCTCAAACATCTTTGAATCATTCAAGAAAACACGTGCAGCTGTGCTTAGTTTATAATCATCTAATGCAATAAAATTATTCTTTAATACGTGTATGCAGTCAAGCACCACCCTGCCAGGGAAGTCTGCTTTTGAATCCTGGAAAAAAGAGCGGTAGATTCTTAACCTGCAAGGCGACTCTGTTCTCCCAAGAGTAAAAGGTAACTTGTACTGCCTGAACTTTTTTTCAAGAATAAACAAATCAAAGTCGATTAGGTTCCATCCTACAATAATATCAGGGTCTAAGCTTAACACTGCTTCTCTGAACTTAAGTAATAACTCTTGTTCCGAACCAACGCTAAGAGCATTTCTCAACTTCTTATCACTCCGAATAATTACCCTCTTGTAATTCTCTGAGTAAAGAGAAACTGAGAAGAGCTCCTCTGCTTTTTTATCAGTCTCCACATCGATTGATAAAACCCTTAGATTAATTGGAAGGTAATCAGCTGGTCTGAGCTCTGGCTCATAATAAACCCTGTCAACGAACACACCATTAACAACCTCTCCTTTCTCATAGTCACCCCGAATATCAATGCTTCCTTGTATGAGCTTGTCAATCATGAACCTATAAGCAAACCTAATATCAGCCTCATAAGTCTGAATGCCCTTATCAGAAAGCTTATCTCTTAGCTTAGCAACCTCGCTAGGAACACGCATAACAATCCTTACAACAGGCTCCCCTTCAAAGTTCTTAAGACTAGTAGCTTGGTAATCAAACTTCTCAACACCTAAAGCGTTTTTTAAATCTGCTTTTCTAATAAAGAAGTAAGGCTTATACTCATTCACAGTTAGAAAGGATTCGTTATTCTCAAGCCGTCCAAAGAGGTAAACATAGGCTTTGTTGTTCTCAACCTTATATGTGGGGTGAATGATGAAACCCTTCATGTAATAATAATAAGGAAGAGCAGTTTATATAGTTTATCTAATTAAAAATATAAAACATCAGATTAAAGTAAATTATCCAAAAAGCACACCTTTGTTTCCTAATCACTTATTTTTCTCAAACTTATTTTTAATAGCTTCTTGGAAAGCTTCTCCCTGAACTTCAAACATGCTCTCCACAATTGAGTGCAGGATATTCTCCTGAGCCCTCGGATCATTCATAGCTCTTATATACATCTCTGCTGAAAATTTATTAGCTAAAGGTGCAGAACTTTTTTCTCTATGAAGTTTATAAGCTTGTTTAAAGAAATTATCAGGCTTACCATCACTTGTTGTTTTCATGAATAAGTCAAGCCAGATATCAAAGAATTCATCAGGATCTGTTCTTAGTGATTCATCCTTATCCACACTTACCTCTTTAAATTTCTTGGTTAATCCTAGAATATAACCTGCTATGCTATTAGAATCATAACCCGCCATGCTCTTCCCAAAATCAGTGCTTGCACCATAAATTTTGATTTTATCTCTGTCCTTGAATTTGATATGACCGCCAGCAACATAATACCAGAGGAATTGCTTTAGAATATTATCAACATATTTCTTTTGAATATTATCATGCAAGCCTTCAGGTAATGAAACAACATCCACAGTGCTGATATAGCCTCCACCAAATGTTTGAAGAAGAACATACTTCTGGCTTTTTTCTCTTTCTGGGGGAACAACTAGAACTCTGGAATCAATAAAAGGGTCTCTTGGTATTACAACACCTATTATTGGCTCAACACCATATGTTTGTTTAGCAATATTCCCAACAACTTGAATGTATTCGTTTCTAAAATGTTTATTTCTCTGCTTGTATAAATTAATTTGTTCTTCACCAACAATATCAGTTAGTTCTTTTAGTGTGTTTTTTCTCATTTTTATCATCCTTATCTTTCTTTTTATTCAGACATTCACTTCCATAATAATCAAAAACTGATATAATAACTTCTTTGAACATCCTTCCTATAGAAGCATGCAGCACGGCCTCTTTGGTAAGGTTCTGCATCTCCACTAGCAGCCGGGGATTTTTCTTTTTCTTAGTTATATTTATTATGTAATCGCGAACCTGTTTAAGAGCCTTTTCTGCCTTGTCATCATTCTCATTAATAGCGTAAAACTCAAATTCTTTGAGGTAATTGAAAAAGGTTTTTTTCTCCTCATCATTAAGCTTAGCCTTATCTCTTATTACCTTGCTCACAGCTCCTCCTGCTTTTATTCCTAGATAAGTTGCTATGCCTGCCTCAGCAGTTGCTACAAGATAAGAGGGAATATCAAGTTTTGCATGTGCGTTTGCCATGCCCACCAGGAAAGAGTTTGTTAATGAAATATTCCTCTCCAGCTTAGAGAGGGCGGATGATAATTCATCAGACTCCTTGGATTTATATAAATTGCACTTGTCTATCTTACTGCAGCCCTTGCATCCCTCTTTTGCATACTCTTCAAAATCCTGTTCAAACCCAATTTTCCTGTCCATAAAAAAACCATAGGCAAAGCCACTAGCAAAGCCATAAATGCTCGCTCCGATTATTCTTTCAAGCGTCATTTTATTACCTAAATGCTTCTATAAACCTCTTCCACTCCTCTTTATTGTTGTATAATTTAAGGAATAATTCATCATCGTTCAGAGCTGCTTGTAAGTCCTTTTTGAACTGCGCTTCACTAGTATAAGCACCTTTGATTGTCTTGTTCTCATCTTGCTACCTCTTACTGGCAGTCAATTGATATTAAGAGTTCTGCCAAGGCATCGCCAAGGGCTCTGTAATCCTTATCTGCATAAGCCTTTTTTATCTTCTTCCAGTCATCGGCATAGTAATCAACATAATCAGAGCGCGCCCTGATATCAATTCTCTCAACCAAAGCACAAGCATTAACTATCTCTTCTGCTCTCTCCTCAAGCAAGGCATAATCTTCTGAGGAGTAATTAAGAAAACTTTTCTCCCTAAGGAAAGGAAAGTTCTCTTCCAGCCACTTCCTTAAATCATGCCTGTGATGCCACTTCACCTCGAAAGGTGTTCTTGAGGTTTTATTTTTTGATTTCATTCTGATTCCCTCAGTTTCTTTTTTATCTTTTCTAATTTAGAAGCATAATTTTTAAATGGGTTTGGTAGTGAAATCTTGGAATCGGGATTCACCTTCACAGTTTGACAATGTTGCTCGCAGCCAGAACAAATAGATACTTTACCTTCACCACATGACTCCCATGAGACTGTGAAAGCAGTTTCTCCATTGCCCTTATTATTGGCCTTAATAATCGTCCCTCTTATGTAGGCCCTTGTATCTTTAGGCGGGTTTTTTGTTGCTTCTCTTATCAATTTATTAGAGACTAGTTTCTCAGTTTTGCCTGCTCTTTCCAAAGCATAGAACAAACCGGTGTCTCTATTAACGTCATGGTACTGCAAGTCAATGTTTCTAAGTAAAGAGTTCGACATATCTAAACCATGCTTAGCAGCATAAGCATCTATCAAAGCCTTCTTAGTAACCCAGTCAACACGGCCAACAAGCTCCAAGGGGTTATCTTCTAGTTTTTCAAGAGTATCTATCCACATATCAAGAATCAGGTCGGTGATTATATCTCTGCCACTGTAAAGCTTATCAGCAGCTTGAAAATACTTTTTCTGAACATCTACAGCCTTAGTGCTGACATGCCCACAACCAGTTTCATCATACATGCCTTTCACAAACCATTCCTTTGTTTGTCTAGATATATTTTTTATATCGTATACAGCATAATCCAAATCATATTTTATTTCAGGTAATTCTCTATCTTCTGCTAGGTCCAATACAAGTCCTGTGGTTCCGAATTTAAGGAAAAGAGCGCTCTCACACATATTAGCATCCCCTAGGATTAGATGTAAACGGTGCCAACCATTAAGTCCGGAAAGGCTTTCATCCTTAGTGCACAGAATAGCTCTATCCCTCGTTGTGCTGTCACCAATAGCATAACGCATATAAGAAGCTCGTTGAGAAATAAGAAAACTACCATAATATTCGTCCAGTTTTCCAGAGCCAGCAAAAATCTGTCTAGTAATAAGAAAAGGAATAATGCTCTTAAGCTGATACAGATCGGCTTTAGTAAAATAATTCTCATGAGCTCCAAAAGTGTTACCCTCAGAATCAACATTATTCTTGTAAATCTTATCAGCAAAATCTTGAGATAAAAGTTCGCCTGCTTTTTCAAATATCACTATTTCCAAGGGGTTTCTTACTTCAGGAGAAGCATACTCTATATGGCCACAATCCTTGTAAATTCTCCCTCCGTTCTGAATAAACCCTGTTTTAGGTAACTTACACCATTGAGGGTTAACAATCCCAAATTCATTCTCACAGCCAAAAATCCTTTTCCTTTTATACCTAGGAATACTAGAAAAAACCTCTACTTTTTTATCTAAGTCAATGGATTCTTTTTTTTCAAAGGATTCTTCCTCTGGTTCGGTGCTTTCTGATTTCTTACCTAAAACTTTATCTATAAGTCTCATTTTAATCATCAAAGTTTTTTATTTTACCTCCTTATTTTATAACTAATAACTAAATAAAAAAATTCAAAAAATAATTTACTGTGCGCTTGATTGTTTGTAGTTGTCAGCCAGGTTATCTTTCGAAACTAGGTCTTCAACTCCGTCAAGCAAGTCTTTAACTCCGCTCATTTTCTTTGGGCCAGTGTAGGCCTCATTTACCTTATACGTGGCTGATAGTGGGTTGTACTTGTCTTTTTGTTCTTGTTCTGTCATTTTTTATACCTCCAAATTTTTTTAATCTTCAAAGTCATCAGTATTATTTGCAAAAAATTTCCAATATCCGGTGTTCTTAACACGGGTGTGTGGGTGAACTAAACCTGATTCTCTGGTTCTCCCGCCTCTGGTTGTCTTTGCTTGTTTCTTGGGTTTGCGTTTGATAGACCACTTATTCCTAACATCTATGCCTTCTATTTTGGCAAGTTCTTTAACAAACTCTGTGGGAGTAGTGTAATTATCAAATAAGTGCCCGACATCTTCTTTTGTTCCGCTAAAAGGCTCATTTATATGAACTATTTTGGTTTTTCCCCCCTCTTTGATATGAAAGCCTCCCCAGTCAACCTTAGTAACCTCTTCTAGTTCTCCTACTCTGCTTCTTAGGTATGCCCTTGTATCCTCAGGTGGGTTAAGAACAGCATGCTCTATTTCTTCATCACTAACCAGCCTTTCAACAAGGCCGTTGTTCTGCAGATAATAGAAGAGTCCTTCTTCCCTGCTAACATCGTGATATTGGAGAGCCGCGTTTCTTATTACGTCATCGTTCAATCCAATTCCTTTTTTATCCATTAGGTGTGTCAGTAGGTTTAGCTTTATAACCCAGTCAATGCTTGTGCTGAGCTGCATCGGGTCTTTTTCTAAGGCATCAAGAGTGTGCTCCCATCTTTGGAGGATATCATCTGTTATTTTGTCTCTTCCTGCATAAGCCTTAATTGCAGCATCAAGATACATCCTTTGAATGTCTACTGCAGGGATTTTCTTATCTTCAAGCTCAACAAGCCATTTTCTGCTCTGGTCTCTTGAAATGTTTTGTATTTGCTTAGTAGGTTTTTTTAGCTTAAGAGAAGGTGCAAGTCCATCTTCAATCAGGTCAAGCACAAGAGCTGTGGTCCCTGTTTTTAGATAGGTGGATACCTCACTTAGATTAGCATCTCCACAAATAACATGCAGTCTCATGTATTTGTTTTTATCTGCATGAGGCTCGTCTCGTGTGTTGATTATTGGCCTGTTATGAGTTGTCTGTAACCCAATTATTTGTTCAAAAAAATCAGCTCTTTGTGAAATCTGGTAAACTTCTTGTTCGCCGAGCTGCTCTCTTTTTTTGATTAATCTTTTAAGCATCTTCTCAACATCAGAGTATTGTGGTATATCAAGAAAATGCTTTCCCAGCTCCGCAATTGCTTCAAGAGTTCTGTCTCTTTGTCTTTCATAAGCTCTCCATCTAGGAGAACTTCTTTTTCCTTCAGGTTTTGTTTTTTTATTATTATAATAAGCGTTTTGGTAACCGTAATTATAAGTATAACCATACCCGCTGAAGGTAGTGATACTATCTTCTATTCCAATTTTTCCAGAGCCAGCAAAAATCTGCCTTGTCACAAGGAAAGGCAGTAAAGCAGGAACCAAGATTTTCTGAAACTCTTCAGAGGAGAACCTCTTTAAAAGATAGTTCTCGTGGCATCCATAGCTATTACCCTGACCATCACTATTGTTTTTGTAAATCTTAATATGCCTGCCTGTTTTTTTTGCAGCTCCTAACACAATAAGTTCGCCTGCTTTATCATAAATAACTAAGTCTCTTGGATTTGAAGTCTCTGCTGTTGAGAGCTCCGGGTGTCCCATGTCCACATAGAATCTTGAGCCATTATCAATTATATCATCAGGATCATACGCATAGCTATAAGCTACGCGAGGCGTGTATATTTTTCTGTGAGAAACATTCGGAGTCCAAAATCTATTATAACTACAGCCATAAGAATCAAACCTGGTTCTGGAAAATTCAGGCAATACTGTTTGTCCAGGACCCACATCGCTGTCTTCTATTTCTGCTATTTGCTCACTAATAGAGCCGTAGTCGCCTCCTATGTGTCCCCCAATATCCGTCATCCCTTCTACAACAGACTCATTTGTTTTCCCAAAATTATCATGGCTCTTTTTCTTTTTTGACCTGTATGCAGCTACGACTTGGTTTGCGCTTCCGCCAGTAATTCCATACTCGGTTTCTATTCCCATTATTCTTTTTAATGCCAATTTTACACCTCATAAGCGGGTCTTATCTCTACTATCTTGTCAAATCTGTCCTTAGCAATATGCTTAATATCATCTATTGTGATCTGATTTGTTAAAGTTCTGTTCTCAAGGTACTCCTTCTCTACTGCTTCTGCCAAATCATCTTTTGTGATATCAGATTTTCCTCCTTTAATTCCGCGCTTAATAGCATAGTCTGCTGCTCTTCCAACAATACTCACAACACTTGCCCCGCTAAACATGTTCTTGTAATGAAGGGTGTCTGTTAAGCCGTCGCTGTAGGTTATTTTAAGAACTGGCTTTGGTTTCTCAAATACTTCAGCTGCTGCGTGCCTAGAATATTCATTAATCAACCTAGAACCCTTCTTAAACATGCTTCCATTCTCTAGAGGCATATCCTTTAAGTACAAGCTAAATATTTTTTCTGCTGCTGTCTGGTCTGGCCTTGGAACATATATCTTCCTGTCAATTCTTCCGGGACGTAGCAATGCCGAGTCAAGCAGTTCCTGTCTGTTTGTTGCAAGCAAAACCATAACATTCTCAAGTCCATTCAAACCATCCAGTTCTACCAAGAACTGATTAACTATCGTATCTGCAGCATCAGATGATATGCCTGTTCCTCTCTGCCTTAGCACTGATTCTGATTCATCTACAAATATTACTGTCGGACCTCCTCCGTTTGCTGCTGCTTCTCTTGCGTTTGCAAACAACTCTCTTACTTTTTCTTCTCCTACCCCAACAAATTTTTGTAAGAACTCTGGTCCTGCAACATACAGGAAGTGTCCGTTTAGGCTTCCGCCATTTTGTTCTTTTTGCCTTAAAGCTAGGTTGTAGGCTATTGCTTTTCCAAGCATTGTCTTCCCGCATCCAGGAGGGCCGTAAAGAAGAACTCCCTTTACTGGTTTCTTGTTAGGGAATTTAGAATAAATCTCTTTGTGAACAAAAGGAAGCTCTATAGCATCCTGAATCTCTTCTATTGTTTTTTCTAGTCCTCCTATTGCACTCCAAGGTACTTTAGGGACTTTGTCTATCTTATAAGCCTTGGTTGTGTTTCCTATATTCTCAAGAATTATGCTGTAGCTATTATCTACAATAACGCTGTCCCCTATTTTCAGTCCGTCAACAACGCTATGAATTACCCTGTCTTTCCCTTGAAAATCTATCTTTACACGTCCATCATCCAAGATATCTTTCACTATTGTTGCACTTCTGTTCTGGATGTCTCCGCCTATCCCTACAACAGCATAGGTTTCAGGAGATAATTGTACTGTCTGTCCTGGTTTTAACTTATTCTTTAATCGAGTATCATAATAAACAACAAAGGTGTTCCCGCTTGGTAGGGCTATATCTACTGTATCATTTTCTGGATGTATGTTTAAGAGCGTAGCGTATTGTAATGGTGGCTGTGAAATCTTTTTTAGTATTGCAATAGCTTCTAAGGCTTTTTCCTTCCATGATTTCTCATCACTCATTTTGTCTCAACCCCGTATTTCTTATTTTAAAACCTGATTTGTACTCCTATTCTGTGCTCTAGTTTTGGCGCTAGCTTTCCTACTGGTTTTAATGCAGGGATATAACCAACATTCACTCCTTTGCCTATTTCCTTTGTAACAGCTACTTCTCCATAGCACCATTTAGGGCCTTGTTTTGCTGCTATGTTTGCTTCTCCAAAGCTGCTCATGCTCCATCCTTTGCCCAGGTCTGCTCCAGCAACATAGCCAACTATTACCTTATTAGGAGCATACTTTCCTTGCTTGTCAACCCACACAGGCAATACTTTTAATGAACCATAACTTCCTTTAGGCATGGGGAGGTTTAATCCTAGTCCTACTCCTGCATAGGTCACTGGCTCATTAATATGGACTAGTTCACCTTTTACTGAAAATGTCTTTGACAAGCCTTTGGTTAGCATACTCTTACCAAAGAATCCTTTGCCATCCTTGTAAAACTCAAGAAAGGTAAATCCGTTTATCTCTCCTGGTAGTTGGTAAAAGCCGTTTAGTCTGGCATAGGAATTCTCTTTTTTCTCTGATACTATTGCTTCTAGACTACCATTAATATCTGCATGAGTTTTCTTTGGTGCTAAATATATTGATCCTACTAGTGCAATAGGTATTAGTAAAGTGCTTAGTGCTTTTTTTCCTGGTTGTCTCAGCTTTTTCATTTGAATCAAGCCTCTGCTTGTATCTGTTTTATTTTTCTAGGATAGTCAAACCTGCGTTTACACCTTGGACAGGATTTTGGCTGCTCTACTTTCGGAGTCCACTCATAACCACATATTTCGCATAACATTTTTAATTCCCCCTATTGTAACTACTTTCTAATGGTGATAATAATAGTAAGAACGATGGGTTATTAATATTTTTCTGATATTATTAATATTAATAATATTAAAATAGAAAGTTTTAAATATAAATAAATCCCATATATCCGTATGAAGAGAAAAGTGATAAAGCAAGGAAGTGGTGGCTTCACAGTCTACCTGCCAAAGAAATGGGCTGATAAGAAAGGCTTAAAACCAGGAGACCAAATAGATATTAAAGAAAAAGGCACGGCTTTAATCCTAGACACAGAAGTAAAAGAGAAAAAACAAATAAGCATAAGGATAACAGAAGAAAACAAAGCAGACCTCAAAAACATCCTCACACATCTTTACCGGAGAGGATTTGATACAATAACCATAACAAACACTTCTAAAGAACTTCAAGATGAGATAAAAAAAATCACGAATAATATGCTGTTAGGATTTGAGGTTACAGGAATAGAACAGAATACGTGCGGAATAGAGAATATCTCAGAGCCAGCAGGAGAAAAATATGATGTTATGCTAAGAAGAATCTTCCTGATAATAAGAGAAACCCAGAGGATAATAAGCAATGATTTCAAAAAAAGCAAGTTTAACAGTTTAAAAGAACTCCGGGAGTTCAGAGACCAGCAGGATAAGTTCATTCTTTTCTGCAGAAGAATACTCACAAAAGAAAGATTTGAAATAGAAAACCCAAGCCTGGACTGGGAGTTACTTACTTTCCTGATGCATATTGAGCACAATTATTACTACCTTTACCTTTACGCTTCAAAACACAAACCAATCAAGGAGAAGAAAATAATTGATTTGTTAGATAAGCTTGAAGAATACTTTCAACTCTGTTATAATGCTTATTATAAGAAAGACATAAAATACATCCATAAGATAAACCAGTTAAAAGAAGAATACCAGTTTGGCAAGTGCTACAAATACTTAGAGCAAGCAAGAGGACAAGAAGCGGTTATTCTTTCTCATATAAGAGAATTATTCAGGTTAATACAAATCGGAACAAGCCCTATTTTAAGCGAATACTTTGAGAAAGCTCAGGATTAACAGAAACATTATATACTAGTCTCTTAAGGAATTTCTGCCTTGCCTCAGGAATAATATACTTGCCTTGTTCGTCTTTTGCACAGATATACTTATCAAATTCAAAGCTATTAGCTGCTTTCTGGGCCTTATATACTAGGTTGGTGCCTAAGTAAGTTGTTGTAAGGGTGTCTTCTAAATCAGCAACATTCTTACTAACCTGGTTAATACTAATTGCGTATCCTAGCAAATCACGGATGTACTCGTTAAGAAATACTGTTGGCATGGACGGGCTTTCACCTCTGAAGAGAATACTGTGTCTCTGATGATAATCAACAGGGCTTATCACACTTCTCCTTGTTTCATTATCAATAAATTCAGATTCCATCTCAGATGCTGTCTTTATCCATTCTGTAACTATCTTATCAACCAAGGTCTTGTTCTTATACTTATTCTGGTGATAAGTTAAGAGGTTATCATAGTCATCATTTAATTTTAAATTTCCTAAATCATTATTATACACATGATCTATTTCTAGAATTATTCCGCTCTTGTCAAATTCTCTAATTTTCGAGAGAGTAATAATATCTGTCTTATTCGCATAATCTGGTTTGGGACTTATGTATCCAAGCCAAAGAAAACCTATTCCAAGCCCAGCAATAACTGTTCCTGTAACTATTCCTGAAATAAGCTTCTTTTTCAGTTTTGCCTTGAACTCATCAACAGCTCTTTTCTTAACCCTGGCTTCAAGGTACTGGCTTACAGCTTCTTCAAATTCTTTTTTTAGGTTTTCACCGTCAGAGCAGTACTCCTGAACGCAGTTAGTTATAAACCTCTTAAAGGGTTCTGGAATGCCTGTCTTTTTTAGTTTCTTATCAATTGTTTCAGCTATAGTAGAGTTATGCTTGAATAATCCAAAACTTCCAATTCTTTCATAAAAATTATTCATAAATTTTTTTACCTCTTTAAGACCGCCTTTTTTCATTGCTTCATTAATTTCTTTCTCAAAAGGGTATTCTCCTGTAAACATTTTGTACAATAAACAGCCAAACGCGTATGAATCAGAAGACTTCTTAGGATGCTCTCCTTCTATGAAGAGCCTGGGAGATCTTGTGTAAAGAAAACCCATGTTGTCTCGGGGAGCACTTGTAATTGCAAATGAAGCATAGGTTGAGGTGCCCATGTCACTGATAAGTAATTTTCCATCATTATCAAGTGCTAAGTTATCCGGTTTCAGGTCGCAGTAAGCCTTCTTGTAAACCTTGTGGATTTCTGCAATACCATTAACAATGTCTCTTGAATATTTTATTATTTCATCTATTGAGAGCCCTGAACCAAATAGTTTTTTTTCTCCTAGAGCCTTGCTTGCCTTTCTTGAACTCCTTGAATCAAAAGCATCCTTAAGGATATTAGAGAAGAACTTATTGTACTTTGGCATGACTATGAATGGCTTTCCCTTTTTATCAAGTTCAAACCTTCTTGGAACAATGTTTGCGCAAGCTGTTAGTTTTCCTCCTTCTTTTCTCATAGCATTGAACTCGTCAAGTTTTCTATAGTTCATTTGTTCTAAGCCAATCTGATTTGGAGAGAGTATTTTGATAGCAACTTCTTCTTCAAGAATTTTATCATAAGCAGCATAAACCACCCCCCAGCAACCACGCCCAAGCAATTCCTTTAGTTCATATCTCTCAGAATCAATTAGTAATTCTAAATTTGAAGGTTTGTTCTTATTGGAAGGATTAGTAGGACTTGGGATTGCTGAGCATTCTCCCTGAATCTGCTCTGTTTCTAACAAGCTCATTACTCAGCACCTCCAAGAACTTTATTTATAGAATACTCAAAAGCATGACTCTTATTCCTGAACCTGCCTTGCCTAATACTATCCATTACTTTTAGGGCGGTATTCTCATCAACAGATATGCTTAGTTTTATTTTCATTTAACCACCGTTCAAGCTTGGCACGTGGTAGTATATGATACTACTTATATATAAATCTTTCGGTTTTGTATCTACTAAAGAGTGGTTACGATAAGGTTGGGTATAACTTTAAAAACCTTGGAATAGACCCATAATAACATGACCCGTATATGCATAGTAAAAAAGGAGAAGTGTAATCCTAAGGGTTGCGGGGATTATCTCTGTATTAGGGCGTGCCCTGGTAACAGAAAAACAATTTGTGTTGGGCGGGTGAAAATTTAAATAAGGCGACCTCTTTCTAATATCAGAAAAGCCTCCTGCTTCAAAAAATCAAAAAAGAGCGTATGATTATCTGAACAAACATCCCAAGCCAGGCTTGTATTGGAAACTTATATATTGGAAACCTATAAATACTTAGGAAGAAGCCCGCTTATTAGAAGAATGGAATGAGGTTTGGAATTAAATGAAAAGAATAGCAATAGTAGATAACAACAAGCTGAAAGACATGGCTTTGAAGAAACACATACAAAGTTTATGCCCTGTTAATCGGACTGGAAGTGATTGTATGTATTTCGAGGATTCAAAGCTTTTAATAGATGAGAATTTATGCATTGGATGTGGGATTTGCACTAAGCCAGCTCCAGAAGCAATACATATAGTTAACCTGCCAGAAGAATTAAAAAAAGAGCCTGTGCACCGCTACGGAAAGAACGAATTCGCTCTTTACAACCTCCCAATCCCTCTTAATAACAAGGTAGTGGGGATTATTGGGAGGAATGGTATTGGGAAGAGCACTGCTCTGAAGATTCTCACAGGGATTATAAAGCCTAATCTTGGCAGGCCAGGCAGAGAAGCAAGTTATGATGAATTAATAGATTACTTTAAGGGAAGCGAGGCTCAGGGATTCTTTGAGAAACTAAAAAAAGGAGAAGTAAGAATTAGTTATAAGCCCCAACAAGTTGATCTTATCCCGAAGCAATACAAAGGAAGTGTGAGGAGCTTATTACAAAAGGTTGATGAGAAAAAAGAGCTGCAAAGAATAGCAGAGGTCCTTGAGCTAAAAGAGGTTCTTGACCATGACATATCAAAGATTAGCGGGGGTGAACTTCAGAGAGTGGCAATAGCTGCTTGTGTGCTGAAAAAAGCTGATATTTATTTCTTTGACGAGCCAACAAGCTACTTGGATGTTAAGCAAAGGCTTAAGATTAGTGGTTTTATCCGAGGCTTGGTTAATAGAAACACAGGAGTTATGGTTGTGGAGCATGACCTTATCCTCCTTGATTATATGGCTGATTTAATCCACTTAATGTACGGTAAGCCCTCTGCGTATGGCGTGGTTAGTCAGCCGAAATCAGCAAAGGCAGGTATTAATGTTTACTTATCAGGTTATTTAAAGGAAGAGAATGTGCGGTTCAGGGACCAAGCAATTAGTTTTGAAGCAAGGCCTCCTCTTAGTAGTAGAAAAGAGGATTTACTAACAGAATGGAATGCTTTTAGGCATAAGCTAGGAAGCTTTGAACTAGAAGCAGGTAAAGGAAACATATACAAGCATGATGTTATTGGTGTTCTTGGAGAGAACGGCATAGGGAAGACGACCTTTGTAAGAGTACTAGGAGGAGACATTAAGGGTCATGAGCTAAAAGGATTAATGATTAGTTATAAACCCCAGTACCTTGAATCAAATGACGAATTGGTTATGAACTTCTTGCAAGAAGCCATCCAGAAGTACGAGGTTCAGCTAATCCGACCCTTAGAACTAAAGCCTTTATTCATGAGAAAACTATCAGAGCTAAGCGGTGGCGAGTTACAAAGGGTGTGGATAGCGAAGTGTCTAAGCCAGGACTCAGACTTAATCCTCATGGATGAGCCCTCTGCTTATCTTGACGTGGAGCAGAGATTAAAACTAGGCAGGATTATTAGTGAGATGTTGAAGATAACAGGAAGAAGTGCATTAATAGTAGACCACGACCTCTTATTCGTAGACACAATATCTGATAGGCTCATAGTATTTGAGGGAAAACCAGCAGTTCATGGAAGAGTAACAGGGCCCTTTCCAATGGAGGAGGGTATGAATAAGTTTTTAGAAAACATAGGTCTTACTTTTAGAAGGGATGATGAGAGTAAGAGGCCTAGGATTAATAAGCCTGGGAGTCAGAAGGATAAAGAGCAGAAGAGAAGGGGGAACTTATACTATGCGTGATTTCATACTTACCCTTACAATTCTTATGAAAACAAAAGATTTAAATAATTTGTAAGCCCACCGGGTTTTATGAGAATAATTAAACTAAGAAAGAATAATCACGAATACTATTACTTAAAGCACTCCTTCAGATTCCAAGGCAAAGTTATTACCAGAGAAAAATACCTTGGGAAAAAGATTCCTGAAAACATAAAAGAAATAGAACAGGCTTTTCTTGAGGAATGTAAGAAAAAAAGCATATTCAGATTATTTGAGAAAATAAAGCAAGGCTTCCGGAGAGAATGGAAAAAATATCCTGACTCAATAAAAGAAAAATTAAAAGAACAAATCACCATCGCCTTCACTTATAACACAAATGCTATTGAAGGCTCAACCATTAGTCTGGATGAAACAAGAGAGCTAGCAGAACACAGAATATCACCTAATAAGCCTCTTAAGGATGTGAAAGAAACAGAGGCACACCTGCAACTCTTTTTGGAAATGCTTGAAAAGAAAGAAAGACTAAGCCTCAACCTAATCCTTAAGTGGCATAAAAAATTATTCAAAGAGACAAAGCCGGATATCGCGGGGAGAATAAGGGATTATAATGTAAAAGTAGGCTTTTATAAGGCACCGGACTGGCAAGACCTTAAAAAACTATTAAGAAAAATGATTCTTTTTTATAATGAAAACAAGAGGATGAACCCTGTTGAGTTAGCAGCCAGGACGCACTATAAGTTTGAGAAAATACATCCTTTTGGGGATGGGAATGGAAGAATAGGCAGAATAATAATGAATCACATCCTCTGGCATAATAAGTATCCTATACTAATAATAGAGTATAAAAAAAGAAAAGCCTACTATAAAGCCTTACAAAAAGACGAAGATAAGTTCTTCGCCTACTTTGCAAGAAGATACTTAAAAACATATGAGAGATACGTTAAGAAATGAAAGAACAAAAACTTCTTATAAGCTTATCCATCATTCTTATAGTTTTTGTATTATTCTCTGCTAGTTTCTTCATGGTATTCTTTGACAGGGGCTTCTATGATAAGAGTTTTGATAAGTACGGAGTGTATGATGAGCTTGGTGTGCTGGGTGTTAGGAATACAGTTGACTATTTAATTAATTACTTAACTAATGAAAATACTGAAATTAATGAAATAAAGCAATTAACTATTTTTACAGAGGAAGAAAGAGCACATCTAGAGGATGTTAAGAATATAATTAATTGGCTGAAGGCTCTTAGCATAGCTTCTCTTGTACTATTATTCGCTTTTATTATTCGTCTCAGCATCTTAGAAGACTTCAACACTAGTATTAGAAGAATCTTTGTTTACAGCTCAATAACTACTCTCATAGTTCTTGCGATTATCTTTGTGCTCAGCCTTAACTTCTCTGCGTTCTTTGAGGTATTCCATAAAATCCTGTTCCCACAAGGCAACTATGCTTTCCCTGCTCATTACCTGCTCGTAAAACTCTTTCCACAGGAACTCTTCAAGGACTTCGCAAGAAAAATGTTTTTTCATACAGCCATCCTCAGCATAATCCTCTTATTCCTAGGCTCTTCTTTTATTATTCCCTCTAATAAGCAGGCTAAGAAATCTAATAAATAAGTCATCTTTTTATCTTTACTTTCATAGTCTGTCTTTTTATTTCTTCTTCAGAATTTATATTTGCTAGCTCATCAAACAGTTTGACCAGTAGCTTGACTCGCGGGTTTTTCATATTCAATTGGTATAGTTGTATTCTCCCGATTTTTCTTTTTTTGACTATTATCTTGTTTTTTAACATATCATCCAGCATTCTGTAAATAGTTGATCTTCCCACACCAGCATATTCTGCCATGTCTGATATGCAGTATTCTAAACGCCTGCCTATGATTAATAAATCCATTAACCTTACTCTAGGGCTATTCCCTAATAGGTGTGTTATTATTGTTTCTTCTTCCATGAAACCTTGTAGAAACTCCAAATATTTAAATGTTTCGTTTTGATACATGGATGTTTCATAATAATACAATATTATTCGGAAAATATACGAAAATCTCATACCAGGTTATATATATCTTCAAAAATCATTTTAACACAACATGAACAAAAAAGAAATACAACAAACTATTCTAGACACTTTAAAAAAAGCTCATCCACCAAAATGGGGTGCTTCTCACACAGAAGAAAAGAATTTATTTAAGAGATTTCCAAAGCATATACGAGGAACAAAACAAGTAAAAAAAGCCCTAGAAGAATTATATAAGCTTGGTTTCATAAACAAATATAAAAAAACAGGCGAAATACACGTCTCTCTGAATATCAGAAAAAAGAAGGAAATAGAAGCTTTCTTAGAAGAAGAACCTTATTGAAAAAAAAGCGTTAGGCTCTTCCTCTGCTCTGACCATCAACAATACCAGACGCAATTAGGTGAGAAACACGTATAGCTTCAGGCACATTAGCTCTTGAACAAGTGATTCTTAATAACTCCTCTGTCTCTTCTAAGCTAATACCAATATTCTGCACATAAACATTACTTATCTTAACAGGCTTCGGCATCCTCTTTATTATCCTAATCTTCTTCTTCATACCTGCTTTTTCAAGAGCAGCGAATAGCTTCTTATAATCCGGGTACTCGCGGATAATCACAACAACAGGGATTCCTGTCTCATTATACACCGCCCTGGGGTTAATAATATTAAAACCAGCTACTGCAATACCATCAAGGAATACTGCTTGTAGTTGAGGCTTGAACTTGGACTCGTTAATCATATCAATAATCTTCATGGTAGCGTCATCCCCGTCTTTTTCAACATAACATGATAATAAGCCATCCATGAAGCTACCGCCACGATACACAGTGCCTACAACAAGAACATACTTTTGCAAAGGATCGAACTTATCAAAAGGAGCGTCATCAATCCCAATAACCCTGAGTTCCTTCTTCATTTTCTTACCCTAACTTTTTTTTATTAACTCCTCTATTCTTGTCCTCTTCTCTTAGCTTCCTAACAAATGTTAAGAATCCTGTATGAGCATGATCCTTGGTCTTAGGTCTTATTCTTTTCTCATCAACCAACCATTCCCTCTCAATGACCTCAACAGTCTTTTCTAATAAGAATTCTTCAGGTAATGCTTTCACAAACCTCTGTACTTGGTTAAGATTAGGTAAATAAACCACGAGGAAGCCTCCTATCTTGAGTACTTTCTGCGCAGTCCTTATTGCTTTCCAAGGCTCTGGCACATCCAATACAAAAACATCAATGTTCTTCTCCTTAACCTGTTTATACTCATAAATATTTCCTTGTTTAACAAATACGTTCTTTAAACCAAGAGCTTCCACGTTCTCACATGTTATTTTAACACTCTTCTCGTTAATATCGTATGTTACCACTTTTTTTGCAAGCACACCAAGGAAGCACGCAAGAGCTCCTGAACCAGAGCCAGCATCCAACACAACAGAGTCCTTGGTAAGCCCGGTATTAGCAATAATAGCTCCTATGTCTTTTAGAGTAATTATTTGTGCCAGCCTCCTAATCCTTTTATAATGGTCGAGAAAAACAGGATCAAGAATGATGAACTCATGATTACCAACCCTTAGCTTTGAACCAGGCTTTCTTAGCAAATCCTTTCTCTTAATAACACCGTACTTGGTATGATAATCCTTGGTTGTTTCAACATAGTGTTTTTCAAACCCAGAAAGAACAAATTCTCTCTCTAAATCCTTAACATAGGCTTTTTTCTCTTTCTTAACCAGAATCTTTCTTTCTCCCATTTTTAGAAGTTAAAGCGCGGGGTGGGAGTTTCGTCAAAACAAAGCTTTAAGGAAAGTCAAAAACTTCGTTTTTGTTCTCGAACCCACGATCAGAGGGTTGCAGCCTCTTGCCTTAGCCGCTTGGCCACCCGCGCGTGTAAGTATCATGGGAGAAAACCAAGCTTAATAAAGATTACGATAAAAGAAAGGCTTAAAACAAATTACTGATGCGCTGTTAACAAAGAAATAGCGTGGTGGAAGAGAGGGGGTTGAGAAAAGTTTTAAAAAACATAAGAAAAACAAGAAGAAAAAAGAAAGCATATATTATGGACGATGAGGGTTGGAAAGGTAAAGCTTAATTCAAGGGTTGTTCTAGCCCCAATGGTGGGTGTTAATTGTGCAGCTTTCAGGCTTCTATGCAAGGAGTACAGAGCAGGGCTTGTAAGCACACCAATGCTTGTGGTAAACCAAGTTGTGAATTGTCCTGAGAAGACTATGAAGAGGGTTTGTTTCTTACAAGAAGAGAAACCAATAAGCGCGCAGCTCGCAGGATCTGATCCTCTGCTCGTAGCAGAAGCCACGAGAATCATAGACTCGTTTGCTGATATTATAAACATAAATCTTGGGTGTCCTGATAAGAACATTCTAAGCCTCAAAGCAGGAGCGTACCTCTTGAAACACCCTGAGAGGATTAAAAAGGTGATAAGCCCTGTTACTAGTAATACTAACAAGCCTGTTAGTGTGAAGATAAGGATTGGGTGGGATGAGAAGAGTATAAACACTTTGAGAATTGTTAAGGTATTAGAAGACCTCGGGGTTAGCGCAGTTATAATTCACGCAAGGACTGCTGAACAAGGCTATGCTGGAAGAGCTAAGTGGGACGAGATAAGAAGAGCAAAGCAAAAAACAAGCATGCTTATATGTGGGAACGGGGATGTTTTCACACCAGCGGATGCTAAGAAGATGATTGAAGAGACAGGGTGTGATTTCGTAATGATAGGAAGAGGAGCGATTGGCAACCCATTTATTTTTGAACAAACAAACACTCTTCTAAGAACAGGCAAAGCTCCACCACACCCATCTGACAAGGATAGGAAAGAATGCTTTATGAGGTTCCTGAAGTATTATGAAGAATACGATTGTACTCCTAGTTTCGCACAGCTAAGACAACACGCGGTGTGGTTCACAAAGAAGATGAGGGGTGCTAAGAGGTTAAGGCAGAGGCTAATAAGAGCAAGATGTGTTAAGGAGATTATTGAGCTGTACAACAATGTCCTTTAATGCTTAGAAGGAAAGGCAGTCAGAAAGAGGCGAATAAAGAGGGATTAAGTAAGGAATTAAGATAAGACTTTAATAGAGAAGGGATGAGAATGGACAATGGACCAGGAGGGATTCGAACCCCCGATCTTCGGCTTAGAAGGCCGACGCCCTTTCTGGCTCTGAACGCATCCAGACTAGGCTACTGGTCCGTTAAAAAAAGAAGTGTGCGAGTTCGTTTATAAACTTTTTTGCTTTTAGAAGTAATCATAAGAAGCCAACAAACAAACCAGATTTTCTTCTTTTTATATTTCGTCACAGTCTTAACTTGTTCGCCATAACTACCAGAACAAAATATGCTGGTGCTGCTAGTACTAAGAGAATCGTAGCAAGTACTTTGAACAAGATTATTAATCCATAAGTCTGAGCAAGCCATGAGCCCAGAGGGATAAGTATTATGAATGGAATGATAACCGCGAGGCTGAGTGCTGCGAAGTATAACCTTCTTAGGTGCTCTGTTAAGAGCTTCCTTACAAGCAAGCCCTGGCTTACTCCGAGTATAGCTGCTCCTAGCACGGATAAAGCATTGGCTATGCTTATGCTCATGAAGTGAGGATTATAAGCAGCTACTAATGGCATCATAGCAAGTAGTAAGGTGCCGAAAACAAGGGTTGGTGCTAACCCGACTTTCTTGTTTAAGTATTTTGAAAAAGGCGGTCCTAAGAATGAGACTATGATAGCAAAAGCAAATATTATTGCTACGTTCATAAAACCCCCCAGGGCTGTAAACCTGAACTTGTCATAAATAAAGATTCCGTAATAAGAATTGCCGAGTATCTGAACTAAGCCTGTTATTGAGCTAGCAAAAAGCAGAGTTAAGAGGTACTTGTTCTGAAAAAAAGTTTTTGTCTGCGTCTTTATCCTAAAATAATAGCCCCTTATTAATCCTTTAACACTTCCAACCTCGACGGGCTGCTTCTCTTTTACGTAGTGCAGAACATAGCCTGATAGTATGAACGCTATTGCTGTTATTTCAAAAGAGACTAAGTAGCCATAAACAGGTATGCTTCTCCCGAACAACATGATTCTGGTTGCGTTCATCATAGGGAACTTATCAAACAAATAACCTGATATTAGGAAGGAGACGCCTGTTATTAGCACACCATAATGAGATATTCCTAGTAAGAACTTGCCCATCTTCTCTTTTTTCAAGGTCTGCTCTACCAAGCGATGATACAGATCACCATAAGTAACAACACCAACACTGCCAATAAGAAGGGCAAGAGAGAACAAAGGGAGTGACTTAATAACAATAGCGAATGCTATGAATAAGAAGCTAAGCCCGAACACGATTCCTGCTTTGCTCATAAACTTCTTACTAATCGGTTTGAGCTTCGCGTATTCTTGCAAAAAAGAGGATATTAACAACGAGAGTATCGTCTTTAACCCGTTAATGACTCCGATAAGGAAGAACCCCGCCCCTGTTAAGTAAAAAAGGATATTAATGAACTGCACTGGTGCAAAGCCGTACCCTATCCTGTCCAGAACTTCTTTGATACTTAAAAGACTGTTGTTCTTCTCGTCCTCTCTGCTCTTTGTGCCTCCTCTAATTCTTTGTATTGCCTCAATAACGTCTTCTTCCAGAAACCCCTGGCTAACAAGCTCTGTTCTTACTTCCTCAGCAGGTTTTCCTTCCTTAAAAGCAGCCACAACTCTTTCTAACAATTCTTTGTTCATAAAACTAAAAACTTGATATCCTGGTTTATAAATTTATTGGCTTTACAAAGAAAAAAAATTAAATGGGGAAAATTATTGTGGTTGCACAAAAGAGTTTTTCCAAAAAAATAAGCTGCCTTAAAAATCAAAAACTATTTATAGCCTAATAAAATATTTTATTAATCAATGAGTAGGATTACATTTGCTTTTAAAAAGCTCACAAAAAAGAGGTCGGGTAGGCTTGATAAGAAATGGGATTTTGATGCACAAAGCCCCATCTCTAGTTCTCCTATCGTAGCAGATATTGATGGAGACGGAAATAAAGAAATAATTTTTGGCACAAAAAAAGGCAAGTTGTTCGTGCTTGACACACAAGCAGGTATTAAGTGGTTCTATGATTCCAATGAGAATGTTGATGAGGTAGAACTCATGTTCCTTGATGTTGAGAGCGCTAGTAGTATAGAAGCCCCTCCTAATGTCGCGGACCTCAACGGGGATGGAAGGAACGAAGTGGTTTTCGGAACCGAACTAGGCTTTGTGTACGTACTTGATGATAATGGAGGACTAATCTGGAAGTATAAAACAGAAGGACCTATTAGGGGCCAGATCCTCTTGTATGACTTGTACGAGGACGGTGACATAAAAGTAATATTTGGATGCGGGGATAACAAGCTTTACGTGCTTAACAGTAAGGGTAAGGAGGTGTGGCGTTTTGACGCAGGAAGCCCTATTCACAGCACACCTGGTATTATGCACAAGGATAAACCGATGATAGTGTTTGGTACTAGTGATGGCAGTGTTTTGTGTGTTGACAGAAAAGGGGATATGGTCTGGAAGTTTAAAACAGGAGGCGAGGTGTTTGCACAACCAGCTATTGGAAACCTATTTAATGATGACCGCGTCTTTATTATTATTGGGAGTAATGATAATTACCTCTACGTTCTTGATGAGGCAGGCGAATTATTCTGGAAGTATAGAACAGAAGGGGCGGTTCTTGCAAAGGCATGCTTAGCTGATATTAATAATGATAATAAATTAGAAATCCTTTTTGGAAGCTGTGATAACAATGTATACGCTCTTACTCCTTACGGGGATAAGCTTTGGAGTTATGAAACCGATTTCTGGGTTGCTAATGAACCAATAGTAGCAGATATTGATGGTGATGGTAGGAAAGAAGTGATTGTTGGTAGTTATGATCATAATCTTTACGTGCTTGACTGTGAGGGGAGTTACGTGCTTGACTATGTGCCTGGTCTTAGCGGAGTAGTACACCAAGCAGGGCATTACAGTGATATTATGACCAAGGAGCCTGGAAAGGTAACTGGGAAGAAGATATGGCAGTTCAAAGCAGACGGGATTATTGTGGGCTGTGCTTATCTTCCGGATGAGAATAGTATCGTGGTTAACACAAGACCGGGCGTGGTTGATGATTTGGTGCATAAAGAAGAATAAGAATAAGAAGTGGTTTTAACATCACACCCCCTTTTTTATTTTTTAATCCTGTTAATGCTTTTTTTACTCGGTGACTAGTAAAACACCAGGAAAGGAACTACACAGAGGGATTTGGTTAAAGTAAAAGGAGAAAATTTTAAAAAGGAAAAGACATAATACATAATATATTTAAGTATTTAAGCGTAAAAGAGTTCCCGTTGGTTGAAGCTTCCAAAAAGGGAAGTGTGAAAAATTAAAAGGAAAAAAGGGGTGTTATAGAGAAATTGGCAGGGATTATTTCTAGCAAATCAGAGATTAAGAGGATTCCTTTATACATACAAGGGCTTGACGAGAACATAGAAGGCGGTGTGCCTGAAGGCCATATTGTTCTTGTGAGCGGAAGCGCTGGGACTATGAAGTCTTCTATAACTTTCAACATACTTTTCAACGAGGCTTTAAAAGGAAAAGTTGGTGTATATTGCTCTCTTGAACAATCATACGACTCGATCATCCAGCAAATGGTTAACATGAACTTTGATATGAGCAGGGTTAACCTTGTTATTATTAAGGATCTGGCAGAGCTCAGAACAGCTATTAATAAGATGAAAAGTGTTGGAAACGGCGGCTTAGTAATAGTTGATATAGGGTGTATTAGAAAGGAGATTCGTGACGTAAAAATAGCTGATAATAGGAGTTGGCTTAATGTGATTAAGAACGTGGTTAAGAAGATAAAAGAAGAGGTTGATTGTAAGTTGTTCTGCCTTGACTCTCTGAGTGCTTTGTACGTGCTATCAAGATTTGAGAATCCTAGGATTGAGCTCTTCTACTTGTTCGAGTTCCTAAGAGACCTTGAGATTACTTCTTTTCTGATATCTGAGTGTCAGCCTCAGAGCGATAAGTATAGCGAGTTCGAGATAGAAGAGTTCTTATCTGACGGGATAATACATTTAAGGCTTACTCCTTTCAGAAGAAATGTTGTGCGGGAGATTAGTGTTGTTAAGATGAGAGCAACTGCTTGTAATAATGATATATTCTCATTAGAGTACAAGCATAACAAGTTCCAAGCCTTGTACGGCGGACAGAACCCCTTATTATAAACGTAAAAGAATTGTCTTGGATTTGCCTTCTTGGGCTTGTTGTAAGAAATCGCGTTAAAGTCATAAGCAGTATTCTAAGTGCGTGTTTTCCTGATTATTAAGCTTAGAGGAGAGTGTCTTATAAGTAGTAAAGGCAGGTGGTAAGCGAGCAGAACGTGGTTAAGCTCAGAGTGACTTAGAGAATATGAGTTCTAAATCAGATAAGTCTTTTCTTGCAAGCTTATCAAACTCTTTAAGAGTGACTTCGTAGTGAAACATACAAGAACCTAAATCAATTATTGCAATGGAAGATCTTCTACTCTCATATTCCTCGTATAGTTTTGGACCGGGATTTTTTATGATATTATTATACCTCACATCTATTCTTACAATACCGCGGGCGTGTATCGACCCTATTATTCTCTTCAGGGCGTAGTAGTCCTTTAATGTGCCTCCCCCATTCAGAGGGATGCCTTTCTGGAATTCTTTGAGTATAGCAATGTAGTTATCATTCTCATAGGCTTCAACGAGGTGCGTGATTCCTTCTAAGTCTGGTAACTCTCTTAGAACCCTTTCTTCTCTCTGGACGTGCTTAAGTCTGCTCTTATACAGCCCTTCTGGTATGAAGGGGTTTCTTCTCTTATCTGCTAGTTTAAGAATATACCTCTGGGAGTCCTTCCTGTTCTCCACAAGGCAGACCTTGGTTGAAGTATTAGGGAATAATCTTAGGAATACCAGGTCTGGGCTGATCTGTTTTATTTCTTCGCTTAGAGGTAATAGCGGAGTCATCTCAGCAGCAGGGGTTAATGAAACGTATATAAACATTTCCTCCCATACCAGGCGTGGTTTAGAAGAAGGAATTAAAAATCATAACTTATTTATAATTCTTTTCTCCTCTATCTGAGTTGTATGTGTGGTATTGTTGGTTTTAACTGGGAGGATAAGAGTCTTGCTCGTAGGATGAGCGAGGTGATTAAGCATAGAGGACCTGATGATAGTGCTTTTTTCACTGATAAAGGTTTAAGCCTGGGTATGAGGCGGCTTAGTATTATTGATTTAACCAAAGGAATCTACCCTTTAACAAACGAGAGCAGAGATGTTTTCTTGGTATTTAACGGCGAGATATACAATTTTTATAAGCTTAGAAGGTTGCTAGAGGAGAAAGGTCATAGGTTTAGGACTGGGTGTGATGGTGAGGTCATTGTTCATGCTTATGAGGAGTATAAGGAGAACTTCCTTAAGTTTTTGAATGGTATGTTCGCTCTTTGTCTTTATGATAGTAGGACTAAGGAGTTAATTCTTGCAAGGGATCGTGCGGGTATTAAGCCGTTGTATTATTATTTTAGCAGAGGAAACCTTGTTTTTGCTAGTGAGATTAAGAGCATACTAGAAGTTAATAGTGTTAAGAGAGAGATTAATATCACTGCTCTTAACCACTATTTTGCTCTTCGTTATAACCCTTGTTATGAAACCCTGTTCAGAGGGATAAAAAAGCTAGCTCCAGGTCATTTTATAAAATTTAGTTTAAGAGAGAAACGCTTGATTATTAGTAAGTACTGGGATATTAATCTTGAGAAGCAGAGTAACAAGAGCCTCGGATTCTTTGAAAAAAAGTTGTTTAGCTTACTAAAGGACTCTGTTAGGAAGAGGCTTATAAGTGATGTGCCGCTAGGTGTTTATCTGAGCGGGGGTTTGGATAGCAGCTCGGTTGTCCTTATGATGAGTCTTATAAGAAGAGAGGAGAAGAGTGATGCTCCTATTCGTACTTATAGCGTGGGTTTTGCTCATGGAGAAAAGGTTAATGAAACGATTTATGCAAAGCAGATAAGTGAATTCTTTAATACTGAGCACAAGGAGTTCATAATAGAACCTGATGTTGTTAAGCTTCTGCCTAGGATTGTATGGCATTGTGATGAGCCAATGGCTGATCCTGCTTTGATACCTGTTTATCTCCTATCAGAAGCTGCTAAGAAGACGTCTACTGTTATCCTCACAGGGGATGGTGGTGATGAGATGCTGGGAGGTTATGACCAGTATAAGTTCTTAAAAGCCACTTATCTTGCTAATAAGATTCCTTTTTTTAACATAGTCGGTCCTCTGATTAATAAGAGGATCCCTCTTAAAGTATGGGATAGGTTTCACAAGCACAGTTCTGACCTTGGCAGAGCTGCTTATAGGCGGGGGAACATGGTTATCAAGGCGATGAAGGATAATAAGGCAAAGGCTTATTACGATCTTACAGGCATGTTTGATGATGAGCAGAGGGAAGCGCTTGTTAAGAGTAAGTATTTTGAAAGGATTGATTACGATGTTATTAATAAAGAGTTCTTTAGTAAGAGAAAGGATTATATGAAGCAGTTACAATACTTTGATTTTAAGAAGCTGCTCGGCGAGGGCTTTTTGATGAAGACTGATAGGATGACTATGGCTAGGAGTATAGAAGCACGAGTGCCGTTGCTTGATCATAGGCTTGTGGAATTGGTTTTCAGAATGCCGAGCAGCTATAAGCTCAGAGGGTTCCTCACCACCAAGTACGTTTTTAGAAGGGCTCTTAGGAAACACTTGCCGCGCAACATTGTTGAGAGGAAGAAGCAGACGTTTCATGTGCCTATTGAGAACTGGCTTAATAACGAGTTAAAAGGCGTGGTTGATGATTTGTTGAATACAACCCGGCTTTTTAAAGAGAAAATCCTTAATCCTTACTATGTGAGGAAGATAAGGGAGAATTATGATAAAGGCAAGTTGTTTTATGCTAGGCAGCTCTGGACCTTGATTAATTTTGAGCTCTGGCATAGGATGTTTATTCAGCGCGAAAAAGTAAGTTTATGATAAAAGAATTAGGAGTGATGAAGAAGAGGGGAGAGTTGTAAGATGAGAGGAGGCAAAGCAAAGAATCCTTATCCTAATAGGAGGACATGGATTGTTATTCCTGCTTATAATGAGGAGAGAAGCATTGGGAGAGTGGTTGGAGAGTTGAGGAGAGCAGGGTATAATAACATCGTGGTAGTTGATGATGGCAGCACGGATAATACGTCTGTAGAGGCTGAGAAGCAGGGAGTGGTTGTGCTTAGGCATATGATTAATCGTGGTCAAGGAGCAGCGCTCAGAACAGGCACTGAGTACGCTCTGAAGCACCGAGCTGAGTTCATTGTTCATTTTGATAGTGATGGGCAGCACAGAGTAGAGGACTTAGAAGCAATGCTTAGCCCTGTGATTAGAGGAGAGGTTGATGTTACTCTTGGCTCAAGATTCTTAAGAAAAACAAGGATTCCTCTTAGCAGGAGGATACTATTAAAAGGCTCTGTTATTGTGCAATGGTTGTTTTATGGTGTTAGACTTAGCGATGCTCATAATGGTTTCCGAGTGTTTAATAGGAGTGCTGCTCAGAGGGTGAGGATTGATTCTGATAGGATGGAGCATGCTTCTGAGATTGTGGAAAAGATTGTTAAGAAGAGGATTAAGTACAAGGAGGTCCCTGTTACTATTAGGTACACTGGTTATTCCATGAGGAAAGGAGAAGGGTCTGTGATAGGAGCTCTTAGGATTCTGTTTAAGATGTTGATCCGGAAGATAATGCGATAAGCCCAACACCCCCTTGAGTCTTTCTGGTTATAAGAATTTCCTCTATAATCTTCTATAATAATGCTTTGAGGTGTTTTAACCCGTGTTTTATAATCCCCGGGTTCCTGGTCAGCAGGCTAAACAATAATTTGAATAAGTCATCTCTACTAGTCTCCCCTAAGACTTTCTTTGCTTGGTGGTTATCCAAGTTCTTGATTAGTTGATTCCAGTCCTTGCTGGTGAAGGAGTTCATTAACTGTCTTAGTTTGAGGTGTAGCCATAGGGAGGGGTAGAGGTGCAGGTAGATGCCAGCATTGTAGCTAAGGCTGTGTTTAAGGGCATAAGCAAGTATTTCTGCTGATATTAGTCCTGGAACAAGGCCTCCGCCGGTTGTTGCTTTTACAAAGCCAGCAGCATCTCCGACTAGGAAAACGTTCTTCTTACTGAACGCTGAGTAAGGGTTAAACAACGGGATTAATCCGCCTTGCTTTGAGAGAATCCTGCCTTTATATTTCTTTAGCAAGTTCTTAAAGCACTCTTTTGGATTAGCCCGACTAGCAACTCCGACTCTCAGAGTGTTCTTGTTCTCAGGCACAGCCCAGCCAAAGCCTTGCTTAGAAGGATAAAAATCAATAATATTATTGTTCTTCTTCTTTATTACTGCTTGTAATCCAACAAAGTATTCTCTATGCTTGATTAGTCCTGTGTTGTTAGCAACACTGCTTAAAGGACCGTCTGCTCCTATTAAGCAAGAGAATTCCTTTTTCTTTATTCTCCTGGATTTCAAGTCTTTTAGCAACACGTATGCTTTTGTTAATGAAGTGAACCTGTGGTTGAAAAAGAACTTGACTCCTTTTCTCCGAGCTTTATTATAGAAATATTCATCAAAGCGCGTTCTATTAATGATTAAGTCCGGTCTCCCCAGTCTTAGTTTAAGATGCTTGTTGTTAGGTGCGAATACGCGTACATTTTCAGCTTGGTTAATTACAAAATCATTTTTTTTAGGAATAAACCTGTATATGCCCTGTGTTACTATACCTGTGCATTGAACAGGAAGCCCTACCCGGGAGTGTTCCTCATACACTCTTACTTCGAAATCATCTGCTAACAGGCTTGCAAGGTAGCAACCAACAGGACCAGCACCGATTATCGTAATCATCAGTGAGTGGAGAAAAGAATAATGTTTAAAAAGTTTGTTGAAATACTACTAGCAAAGACGAAGTATAAAAAAAATTTTAGGAGACTTAATAAGAGTTAAGAGTTCATTGTTATTCATTTCTCAATCCAAAAAAATATTTTTATTATAACTGTGGGTTTTAAAGATTCAGTAGTTCTAGGGTTTTTTACTAAGCTCCAAAAAACAAATCATAACTACTATTCAGTAGCGAAACATTTATAAATGTTTTTCTATTCCTGATTATAGAATATGAAACAAAACACCTTTGCACACTCAATATTTTCAAAGTTTTCAAAGAACCCGGAATCAAGTCTAGAACAAGAAACAAGAAGAGGGTGGCAAAGCCTGCGAAGAAAAGTTGCTACAGGAATGACATTTCTTATGTTAACAAGCGCAGGCATAGGCATGCTACACAAACCCGGTTATACAAACCCAAGGCTAAGCACGAATTCTGCTTTAATCACCCAGGACGAGGATAATAAAGAAAAGAAGAGTGTCTGGGATAAGATAAGAGGTGTTGTGAGAAGGGATAAGCAAGAAGAAAAAAAAGAGCGTGAGAGAAAGGATGGGAAGCCAGGAATCAGAGGAAGCAACTACACAATCCGCCCACTCGAAGTAATAGTGGGGAACGATAAGCCCAGATACTTAAAGCACGGTCAACTAATAGAAATCCCTTATGACAAAACCTTCAGAGTAACTCCTCAGACCAACAAGCAGGGTATGCGCACAGAATTCCTTCTTAAACTCCCAGGACTATCTAATCACACTCTTAATGAGAAGTACAGAACAGATGATAAAGGATACATATGTGATACGTCTGGCAACAGGGTTGTTATTAGTTATGGCAGAATTGACTTGGAGGAGCTCGGAATAAAGCCAGGGCAAAGAGTGGTAGGGCAGATGACTTATGAGACTCCGACCAGAGCTTTTCAAACAGCAGAGATAATAATCAGAAGAGGTGATAAACCAACACCAACCAAGCCAGTAATAACCCCGGAAGCAAGGGTTAAGGAGGCAAAACCGAAATCCCAAGCAAAGCCCAGTCCAAAGCCTTCTCTGGAAAAAATAAAAGAGCACTTCGTCAGGGGTGAGAGGCAGAAAGAAAAAGAACAGGCTAAAAACGCAGGGTTGGTCTTGCTAAAAGCAGGGTATGTTCTTGAGAATGAGACTGCTGAAATAAGAGAAACAAGTGACCCGGAGAGGAATAGCAGCGGATTCTTAGGTGAAGCAGTATTTGCAAATAAGAATTACCAGGTGTGGGGGACTTTTCTACATCTTGGTTATGATGATAAAATCCTTGTTCCTGGACATGCTCAACTAAGGAATGTTTTTAATGAGATGAATATGGGATTTGAGTTAAAACACGGCTTCTTTGTGGTAGGAGCAGAGTATATCAAGACTAGTAATGAGTGGGTTCCTGATGTGTTCCCTGTTTGGAGTCCTCCTATGAACAAATACGATTATAATGGTTTCTTTGGAGGAGCTGGTGTTGGTCTTGGTAATTTCAATGAAAGCTTTGTTGAGTGTCTTTATTATTATGGAAAAGGCAGTTTAAAAGAGAAAATCAGTATTCCAGGACAGTATTTTCTTAATGATTTAACTATTGACTCAGAGGCTTTAAAAGAATCTTTTTATAAGATTCATGGAAGATTAGACCTTAAGGACTTCTATGTGGAGGGAATCTATACTCAAGGCAGGTATGATAATACAGCTAAGACTTTGAACGGCGAAGCAGAGACGATTGGAGGGAAAATAGGTGTGTCTCTTGGATTAATTTCTCCTAAGTTAAGTAACGCGTATATCGGAGCTTTTTTTCATAAACTTACAAGAAAGGATAATAATCTTGAGTTTAGTAATGAGTTGTGGGGGCCTATGCTGATAATTTATTTGCCTAATAAAATAAGAAAATAAAATAAGAAAGGAAATGAGAAAGAAAAATGGGAAAGCAGATAGAAACAGAGCATAACAAAAAAACATATAAATCCATGACTATTTCCGAGTGGTAAAATGAGCAGGATTGTTGTTTTTATGATCAGCGCACTTATAAGCTTAGTGCTTAGCACACTATTCGTTACAGCACAAACATGCGCTATTAGCCCAGGAATAGGGCATCCCTTGTTACCAGACACTGACTGTGATGGAGTAATTGATACGCAAGATAACTGCCCGTTCATAACAAATCCTTTACAAAGAGACGCAGAAAGGAATGGTTTAGGAGATGCTTGTGACTTATACATTGAGAGCATCACAACCAGCCCAGCTGACTTCGTGTATAACGGCAGAGCTTTCAACACAATAGTCACTTTGTATAATAACAGGGATTACAATATTCGGAATCTTAAAGTAAGAGTGCTTATCCCAGAGCTAGGAATAGAATCAGTGAGGTACATTGATAACCTTGAAGTATGCGGCTCAGAAACAGTTGAGTTCTTCCTAAGAGCGCCGATATGCGTACCCATGAATGAGTACACAATAATCGTAGAAGCCAGCTTTATGAACATCTTCGGAGAAATCGAAGTAATACCAGGACTCACAAGCATCAGGGTAATACCAGACGAGTACTGCCAGATGGTGCTTGAGAACAACCAGAACATAGGCAATACTTTTATTGATGTAATGGAAATACAGGATGTATACAAAGGACAAGAAGCAGTCTTTCCAATAAAGGTTTCTAACAGAGAATTCAATGACAAAGAATACATTTTCTCAGTAACAGGAATTGATAGAAGTTGGGGTTACTTCAGGCTAGAGCCAGGTAGCTTGATCATTGTGCCAAGCCAGGCTGAGAGAACAGTAAACTTACATGTAGGGGCTTATAATAAGATTGATGTGCCTCCTGGTGAAAGAGTGTTTGTTGTGAGTGTGCAGAGCGGTGATGAGGTTCAGCGATTCCTTTTAATAGCCAATGTGAAAGAAGCCCCAGTAGCAAATAAGAGTTTATTATGGTTCTTCTCGCTAAGACTATTCTTAATAGGAGGAGTTATACTCCTAATAGTAATCGGCGCTGTTATTGGTATAAAGAAATACAGTGAAAGCATAAAGAGCAGGGAGATGGTGCAATACTATTAAGAATATATACAATATATACATATATCTTGTATTTAAGTCGGCGACCTTCTTATCTCTTATCCTCCCAACCATTTTAATCTTTAACCACTCCGAAATGGTTATCAAACGAAAGCTTTAAATATAAAGCATTATTCTCCCAAGAAGAGGAGGAAAAAATGAATAAGCACATAATAATCTGGGTATTCTTAATAAGCATAAGCATCTTGCTCAGCAACATAACACTAGCAGAAACAACAGAGATAAAGAACACCACTATTGACTACACCCCGTACCAAGAAGTGGTTGTCAACGAACCAGGGGTTGTTTACAACATAAAAATAACTAATACAGGGACAAGAGAAAAAGATTACGAGATAATCCCAGACACCCAAGCCATACAAGCCATAGGAACCTACAGAGTAGACCCCTCTGACAAAATCACACTCAAACCAGGAGAACAAAAAACAATTTACTTCTACCTAGCCATTGAAAAAGAATTAACAAGCAGAACAATCATCCCAGTAAGAATAAGAACAGGATTATCAGAAACAACCATTAACCTCGTGGCAAGAGCTATAGGACCATTCCAAGCCACACAAAAAAGCACAGTCCTAAACCAAGCCTTTAAAATAATACTCATCATAATAATCGCGATAATCATAATTCTTGCCTTGATATTTTCCTTTTCAAAGATAAGGAGAAAAAAAGAAGAGCAAGAAGAAGGAGAACTACAAACAGGGTTTGATGAAGAAATAGAAACGTATTATTAACTTTTATCCTACTAATCATACCAATCCAAATACTAAAACCACACTAGGTTAATCCAATTTAATCCGATTATAAGCTGTACTTTATAAAAAATTTCAAAATTTATAAAAACAAAGTTCGGGGGAGTCCAATATGAAAGCAAATATTAAACACTACACGGCTTTACTCGCACTGCTCGTGCTATTAGTAAGCCCTGTACAAGCAGCACTGATAGTTAATAAGGTAACAAACGAGTTCTCACTTGAAAGCCCATACCCTATTAATAGCGTGAAGGCTTGTCAGTGTAGCACAAGAACAGACATTCTGGAAATAAATAATGTTGGTGATTTTAAAGCATTATTCAAAGTAGAAGTATACTCCCCTATAAGAGACCTCATCACCTTAAGTGATGACACCTTCAGCCTTGAACCAGGAGAAGGGAAAAAGGTGTACGTGTACATAGACGTTCCGTGCGAAGAGCCAATGGACACGTATTATGTTGCAAAGGTAAGCACGGATTATGGAAGAAGTAAGGAAATCTTCAAAAGAGTTGTATCCAAGAAGTGCCAGAATATCAAGTTTGAGAGCAAAGTGCTTAATGACGTAATCCTCCCCGGAGACATAATCACCATCCAATTAGACCTCCAGAACGTTGCTGATTTCCCAGACACATTCACAATAATACCAGAAAACCACAAGGAGTTTAGTGTGCTAAGCCAAGAAGAAGTAAGCTTAGCACCTGACGAGAAAACAACTATTTACATGTACGTAAAGTTCCCCTTAAACTACTATGGAAGAATAGAGTATCCGTTCATCATAACAAGCAAGAAAGGTAACAACCAAGTGAGAGGTCTTGAGAGTTTTATTATTGAAAAAGACTATGACTACGCTGTAAGAACAGAAGAACTTGAGATCAGTGCATGTGAAGATATCACAAAGAAAGCAGTAATCACATTTACTAACCTAGCAAAAACCCCGAATAAGTATTATTTACACTTAACAGGACCTGAATTCGTAAAGCTAAGCCAGAACACGCTTGACCTTGAGCCAGGAGAAGCAGACTCAATAACCATGGTCATCAGCCCGACCCAACAGGACGTAGGAGAGTACGAATTAATTCTAAGCACAGGAACAGAGTATGGTGATATAGAGAAACACAAAACATTCAAATTAGTTGTTAATGATTGTTTCAGCACAAGCATAAGCCTTAATGAACAAGAAGTAATGATTACTGATAAGGCTTGTTGCGGACAAAAAATTTATACGTTGAACATACGAAACAACGGCTTGTACGAGGAAGCCTACGAGATCATCACTGACAGTCCGGGATGGGTTAGTGTTGATGACGAGAACCGTTTTGTAAGGCTGAGACCAAGTCAGAACATTAATATTCCAGTAACCGTGAACTTTCCATGCACAGATTCAGAGCAAACATCTTTTATAATCGTGAAGCAGCTAAGACCCCCGTATGAAACTCATGAGATAAGAATGGATCTCGAGAGTCTTAGTAAAAGAACATGCTACAACGTTGAGCTACTCCAAGACAAGTACAGGATTAATTATGATACCACGAACATACCAGTCCTACTACAGCACACAGGCTTAAAAGCAGGAACTTATAAGTTAGAGTTAGGAGAGCTTGAATCAAGATTCGTGTACCTAGACCAAGACACAATAGACTTTAAGCCAGGAGAAATAAAAGTCCTCCACATCTACCCAAAGAATTATAGTGCGTATAAGCAAGGCACATACCTTAACAAGCTAATACTCACAATAAGCGTGGTCGATGAGAACCTTAACATCAGTTATGACAGGCAATTCTGGGTTGTGCTAAGAGACAAGAACTTCGTGGTGAAAGCACTTGATTATATAAGAAGCTTTAATTACTCAAGGATAGGGTGGTGTGGCCTTATAAGCCTCATACTAAGCTGCCTTGCTGGTATAACCCTGATAACAGTAGCATACCTCAGGTTTAAGCCAGGCCTTAGAATTAAGAGGATAAGAGTTAAGTATATTAAAATGATAAAGGTTGTTAACATAATATTAATCTTCCTCTTAATACTAAGCATACTCGCCCTGATACTCATAGGAAACCCGGATACCAGCAGCTTCTACGAAGAACCAAGCAATAACACTTCAAAACTATACCATGAATGGAGGATTAACACACCCTACCAGATAGATTTAGAACAGTACTTCACAGACCCAGACCTTGATGTTCTGAGCTACACAGCAAGCCAGCCTAACCACATCCAGGTAAGTATTGATGGAAGCATAGCCACCTTGAAGCCAGAGCATAACTGGGCAGGAACAGAGCAAATAGTGTTCACAGCCAGTGACAAGAAAGGAGGAGTAACAGACAGCCCGGTCATGACATTAAAAGTCCTGAACCGAAAGCCTGTGGGAATCCTAGGATACTGGAATACTTATTGCACGCACATAAACCTGGTGTTGTTCATAGCATTAGTATTACTATTACTGCTATTCCTTGACATCCTAGAAGAAAAAGGCTATAAGTACTATAGGCCAAAGAACAAGCCAGGCAGGAAGAAGAAGAGATAAAAATTATTTTCTAAATTAAGATTATATAAGATTATAATCTTTTTTATTTTATTCTTCTTATTTTTCTCAAATTAAGAGAATATCTCTATGAAGACCTTCTTGGCCATTGTTTCTTTTCTCTTAACCTTCTTAATCTTCCTGGCAAGGGTTGAATGGTTAAAAACATCTTTCACCCAGTTATAGAAGTCATTCTTCTCATCATTCACATGAGACGCAAAGGTTTCAGGACTCATACTCTGAAGAGCGTAAGGTAGTTCTGCTAAGCTCTTAATAACAGTGCCGTCAGCCACGTAAAAGTATTTCTCTGCAGGAAGATTCACTATTTGCATTTTCTTTTTAATCTTCATAAACAAGATGTTTATATAGTTTTCTCTTTTTCTGCGTTTCTAAAATCCTGCTTTTAAACAAAAAGAAATAAAGGATTAAACATGTTTTTAAGAGAGTTTAATATAATTCAATTCAATATAGTAACCTTTAAATAAGCGAGTTCTCCTCTTAGAGAATAGGAGGGGGCGTAGTATAACCTGGCTAGAACGGGTGGCTCCAGTTCAGGAGCGATGAGGCATAACGCCAATGATTAACTTGTTGGTGCGTCAAAGCATCGCTTTGATGAAGGCACCACCAGATCTGGGTTCAAATCCCAGCGTCCCCACTTCATAAGAAAAATTTTTAAAGAATATGAGTAAATATGTATATAGCTTAGAACAAGTGTAAGGATAATATTTGAAGGGTGGTAAAAATAGCAAGGAAAGATTTTTGTAAGGAACTAGACGCTTATATTGAAAAAAGAAGAGCAAGAGAGAAGGGGCATCGGCGGGGCTTCAGTCTTAGGATAGCTCTTGGTTCTAAAAAAAAGGCTGAGGAAATCCCTGATATAGAACCAACTCAGGTGCATGTTGAGTACAAGCAACCTGGTTTTTTATCTAGGTTATTCTCTTTTAGAAGAGGATTAATCAAAGAAGCCACGCAATCAGAAGACTTGACCCCTGAAGAAATGGCTAGGTTAAGGGCGATGGAGGATGATATAGAAGAAACAGAGAAAGAGATTGTGGAGAAGGAAGAGGAGATCAGAGAGATAAAAGAAGAGGAGGCAGAGCTCGTTGAGAAGAGAGAAAGCCTTTTAAAAACATTCTTTAATACAATTAATATTTTTAAGAGGAAGCCGATGAAGACCGTGGAGGTCATAGAAGAAGAAGTTGTTGAAGAACCCGCGCTGGATGAGGACGTTGTAGAAGTATTGAAGATTGTTCATAAATGGTTAGAGCAGCTAAGCCCGGCTAAGAAGAGGAGTTTTAAAGCAAGCAAGGACTTCCAAAAATATAAGTCAGTGCTGGAAAAGTACGGCTTAATAAAAGAAAAAAAAAGGAAATAATGAGAGAAACGACGGGAAAGGAAGACTCTTGAAAACTTTTTATTTCTTTTCAAGAAGGTAATAAGAGCTAGACGAACAAAGAACAAAAAAGAATAAAAAGAATTATTTACTCGTCATTATCTCAATAACATCATTGTTATTAAGTGGAGCGTTCTTGGCTACTGGCTGCTTTGTCTTAAGATTTATTGCTTTAACAAAAGTATCCCCTATATCTGTATGTACTTTATAAGCAAACTCCAAAGCAGTTGTTCCCCTGGGCACTAAGAAGCAATCAGGCAAGACATTCCCGTCCTTATCTGTGAGCTTATTATTAGCAACAGGATAAACAGCGATATAGTTTAAGAGCTCAAACACTGCTTTGTTTAATACTTCTTGCACTCCTGTGCTACTAAACTTCTTAAGAACATTATTATTAATGAATTCAAGCCCTTTTTTCTGGTTATCATTAAGCCTTGACTCCTCGATTATTTCAAAAGTGTCATCTCCAGGGATGTATTTTATCATCTCGTGCTTTGCTGCTTCTTTTAAAGCAAGTTCTGCTTCTGAGCTGCAAGGCACGATTATTTCATCAGGGAACTCTTCTATTAGCCGCTCATAGTTCTTCTCTGCTCCTGGCACATCAATCTTATTAGCAGCTATTATCATTGGCTTTGTCTTTTTTCTAAGAAAACTTGCTAATCTAAACAAATCATCATCCGACCACCGAACTACAGGCTTATCACTTAGCTCTGTGCTTTTCAAAGCTTCCTCAACCAACTCCTCATCAACACCCATACCTGATAACTGCTTTGCCAATATTTTATGTACTTGTAAGTGTTCTTGTTGTATTTGTCTTGCAAGCTTATCCCATCCTTTCTTTAGAATATCATGGTACCAGTGGTCAAGCTCTACTTCCAAGAACTTCACGTCCTGTGCAGGGTCATAACTTCCTTTTCCCACAGGTTCTCCTTTCTCATTAGTACTCCCGCTGATATCAATGATGTGTATGAGGGCGTCTGCTTGGTTAAGATCATTGAGGAACTGGTTGCCCATCCCCTTACCCTTATGAGCTCCTGGGACAAGACCCGCCACATCTACTAGGTCTACAGGGACGAAGCGGTTATGATCAGCACAGTAGCCGAGTCTTGGCTTGCACTTAACACCGAATTCTTTATCCACGCAAGGAATCCTTACAAAACCCACTCCGTGATTAGGCTTAATCGTTACAAAAGGATAATTAGCTATATCTACTTCTGCTAGTGTGAGTGCCTTGAAAAATGTGCTTTTACCCACATTAGCCTTCCCAACAACCCCTATGAGCATTCTAAAAGGGAATCTTGTTGGTTATAAAAAGTTTATTAATAAGAGTAAGGGGGAAAACAAAAATAAAAGGGTTCTAAGCGTTTCTTTGCAATAAAATTTATAACTAAGAGCATTATTACTTTGTGTTCAGCTGGTTTTGCACGGCTGTGGTCTAGTGGTATGACACTGCCCTCCCAAGGCAGCGACCCGGGTTCAAATCCCGGCAGCCGTATTCTTCTAATAAAACAGGTGTTTTCAATAAATTTAATAAAGCACCGCGGCTTTCTTTGTTGTGATGGAATCAGCGTCTTGGACAAGGAAGTATCTTCCTAAGAAGCTCAGTGATATTGAGGGTCATGTGCGAGTGATTGAGGAATTGAAGAGGTTTGTTACTCATTTCAAGAAAGGCAAGGCTCTTCTACTGTATGGTCCGAGTGGTGGTGGTAAGACGAGTAGTGTTTATGCGCTTGCCCATGATCTTGGATACGAGCTTGTTGAGATTAATGCTAGTGATACCCGGAACGCTGAACAGATAAACTCCTTAATAGGTAGTGCTTCTAAGCAGGCAAGCTTGTTCTCTAAGAGTAAGATAATCCTTGTTGACGAGCTTGACGGCATTACTGGCAGAGAAGACAGGGGCGGGGTACAGGCTATTCTTAGGATTATTGACACAAGTGTTTATCCTATTATTCTTGTTGCTAATGAGCCGTATGATAAGCGATTCTCTGCTCTGAGGAAGAAAGCGATTTTATTAGAGTACAAAGCAAGACCTTATACAAGCACACTCAAATTTTTGAAAAAAATTTGCAAAGAAGAAGGGATCCGTTATGACGAGGAAGCTCTTATAGTGCTGGCGAGAAGAGCAGGAGGGGATTTAAGAGCTGCTATTAATGATCTTCAAAGCCTTGCATCTGTGAATAAGAGGCTTACAAGAAGCATGTTAGATGAGTATGGTGAGAGGGATAAAACTGACACCATAATCCAAGCCTTGATAAAAGTCTTTAAAACCACTGATATTGATGTTGCGTTAAACTCTTTTGATAACGTTGATGAGGACCTTGATAAGATATTCTTATGGGTGGATGAGAACTTGCCAAGAGAGTACGCTAAGCCAGAAGACCTTGCTCGTGGCTTTGATGCTCTTAGCAGAGCAGACGTGTTTAAAGGCAGGATTATGAGATGGCAGTACTACCGGTTTTATGTTTATTGTTATAACCTTTTAAGTGCGGGTGTTGCTCTTGCAAAGCATGAGAAGTACAGAAGTATTATTAATTATAAGCCGAGTTCCAGGATTCTTAAGCTGTGGATTGCAAAGCAGCGGAACATGAAGAAGAAGGCTATTGCTGAGAAGATAGGCGTAAGAACTCATACGAGTAGTAGAAGGGCATTACATGATACTCTGCCTTATCTAAAACATATTTTTAATAATAACAGGAGAGAAGCAGAGAGGATTAGTTCTTACTTAGACTTGGATAAAGAAGAGGTTGCGTGGCTTAAGAAATAATAATATTTATAAACAAAAACAGATTTCTACACTACTAAAAAGTAGATAAAGGTGATGTTTTGTGTCTAGGAAAATCCTAAAACCGCTCCTCATAACAATGCTTATAACACTTCTAATTATATCCATGACAACAGCCTTCAAGTACTCACCTAATGTTAAGCCACACACAAGATTCAACCCCTTAAGATTCGGGTGTTACTACTACTATGGTTACGGGAGCTGCCAAGTAGATAATGCTAATTGCAGAGGCGTCCCCATCGGCAGAAATAAATGGGTGGACCTAGGAGATGCTTGTAATAGGAACAAACCACCAACACTAACAGGATTAGAAAACATAACAGTAACAGAGACAGAGATTGTCAAGATAAGAGCAGAGTGCATTGACGACAACCCTGTGAGCATAACTTATTCAGGGTGGACAGAGCAAGCAGAAACAATAACAAGTTATGATGACGCCGGAGAATACCAAGAAACCATAACATGCACTGATTCATTCGGAGAAACAGCAACAAGCACAATCACAATAATAATCAAGGATAAGAACAGAGCGCCTCTATTCAGAGCAATGGATTACAACGTTAAATAAAAGAATTCTTTTTAGTTTTCAATAAATTTATAAAACCTTACAACTTAATTCTCGTCAATGACTAAAGATAAAAAAGAAAAAAAGAGCAGAGACAATAAGAAAGAATTCTTACAGGACCTAATCAGTTTTATGCAGAGAAAAGGCTTTGTATGGGGTCCTGAGCCAGAGATATACGGGGGCACAGCAGGTTTTTACACCTACGGACCTCTAGGCAAACTATTAAAGAACAGAGTAGAAGATGTTATAAGGAAGACATTGCAACAAGAAGAATTCTTTGAAGTAGAATGCCCTATTGTAATGGAAAGAAAAGTATGGGAAGCATCAGGTCATCTCAAAGGCTTCACAGACCTCATGGTGGTGTGTTCTAAATGTAAAGCCAACTTCAGAGTCGAGCACCTCTTAGAAGACCATCATGAAGCTAAGCATTTTAAAAAACAAGAAGAAGTACTAGAATTCATAAAAGAAAAAAATATTAAGTGCCCTTCCTGCGCAGGGGATTTCAAACCAGGTATAAAAAAACACGACCTTATGATGAGAACCACTGTTGGTATTAACCAGGAGGCGTATAACAGGCCAGAAACAGCCACCACCACATACCTCCCATTCCTACGATTCACTGAATTCTTCAGACGACAACCAATATTCGGAGTATTCCAGATAGGCAAAGCATTCAGGAACGAGATAAGTCCACGGCAGCACATCATTAGAATGAGGGAGTTCACACAAGCAGAAGCCCAGTTATTCATAAAAAAAGAGTTAAAGAACGAGTTTGAGAGATATAAAGAAGTAGAAGATGATATCCTCCCCTTATGGGACTATAAAAGTCAGGAAGCCAATCAGCCCTTGCAAAGAATAAAGGTAAGCGAAGCATTAAAAAAAGGTTTCTTTAAGAGCAAAGCGTATGCATGGACTGCGGCGTTAAGCTACAAATTATTCAGAAACATGGGAATACCAGAGCAGAGAATACGTATGAGACAACATTTTCCTGATGAAAAAGCGTTTTACGCAGATGATGCCTGGGATGTTGAAATAAATACTAATAGCTTTGGCTGGATAGAAGTGTGCGGAGTGCATGACAGAACAGATTATGACTTAAAACAACACGCGAAGCATAGCGGAAAAGAACTAAAAGCATTTGATGAGGCAACCGGAGAGAAATACGTGCCTCACATCCTAGAGATCGCCTTTGGAACAGACAGACCTGTCTTTGCATTGCTTGACTTGTTCTACGAAAAAAAAGAGAGAACAGAAGGAAAAACGGTTTTTAAGATTCCTTATCATCTCAGCCCGGTCCCAATAGCTGTTCTCCCATTAATGAGAAAACCCGAGCTTGTAAAAAAAGCAAGAGAAGTCTATGAGCAACTAAAAAAATATTTCCTGTGCGTATATGATGAGACAGGGCAGATAGGCAGGCGTTACCTAAGAGCAGCAGAGGCAGGCACCGCTTTTTGTATAACTATTGATTACGAGACTCTTGAGAAGAAAGAGTCAAGCGTGACAATAAGGGATAGGGATACAGAGAAGCAAGTAAGGGTGAATATAAAAGACCTGCGAGAAACATTGCGAGCTCTGCTTAACCAAGAAAAGAAATTTGAGGACTTAAAACAATTAAAATAATTCTCTTAAAAAAAACATTTATAAATAATTTCCTAATCTCAAGTGTTTAGTCGGGGCTGTAGCTCAGACTGGGACAACAAAAAAAACAAGTTTTGCTTTCCAATAAACACTTAGTTGTTGCAGCAAAGAGCACATGGCTGAAGCGCATATAAAACCTAAAACCAGCATTCCGAAACGGTTTTGCTAAGAAACCATGGTGTCCTGGGTTCAAATCCCAGCAGCCCCATTCCACCACCCCAAACACATACAAAACATTTTTTTCTTTTGTGAATAAGACCACTTCTAATTCCAAGAAGAAACGAGGAGAGAATAAAACAAAACAGCATTTTATTATTTGAAGAAGTAAAAAACGAAATAAAACCATCTCTTAAATTTAACTTAATCCAGCAACCCGCCGCTCTTATTCAATATTCAAATAATCCGCTTATCCGAATAAACTCAGCTTGTTGTAAAATTTGTTAGTATAGACCCTGCTATCATAGTGAAAATAAGCGTAACAACAAGAGCCACAATTACATAAGTAAGAGTTGTTTTTAGAAGATTCCTCCCAATAATGTACCTCTCGTTAAGCTTATCACTCCCGTTCTCTATGCCATTAATAAGAACAGATAATATGAAAGTTATCTGAACCACGTATAAGCCCACAATGAACTGAAAAAAATAAGTAGGTATGCCCGTTCCAAACAACCCAAGCATACCCGCCCCAGCGAACTGGTTTCCAGCGGATTGTGCTTCTGCTGAGAGCTGGGATAACCTCATTGAGAGATTCCCTAGTATCTGGGTTATCATGCTTGTTATACCAACTACTATGCCTGCAATAACAGGGGTGAGGAACCTAATCTGGCTCTTCATACTACTAACAATATCAGCCATTAAATCCTTAAGCCGCTCATCAACTCTGTGCATCTGTTTTATGTACTCCGCCACATTAATTACTGCTTGACTCGCTATTCTCGGCCCCTTCTTACTGCTCTCAACCAAGACTTTCATGCTACTCTCAATAAGATTAGAAGGATAATAAACAAGAGCTCCTCTTCTCTCATCAAAGATTGCTTGCTCCACACTCATACCCAGCTTAGAAATATTAATACTTACTAACTCAAAAAACTTACCAGTAAGAGTTCCCTCCATCACACCAGCCACTTTTCCAAAAGCGATTTCTGCGGGCAAACCATCACCCAGCCGGTTGCCCAGCTGGAACAAGCCCGAAGCAAACTCTTTTTCTAATGCCTTAGCCTGCTCTCTTATCTTTATTACATTCCTGCTTTTAAAAGTGTAATAAGAACCCACTCCCAAACCAACGCCTAGTACAAGCATCATACTCAGAACTGTTGCTCCAAGACCAAAAGGACCCACTAGCCTTCCTGTTTTTTGGCCGTTCTTAATCTCATCCCTGTAACCAAGGAAATAAAAAGTTGCATCGGGATGGGTGGGGGTGTTAATTATAGTCAAGCCATCCGTGGTAGTCATAGCTAAGTCGTAATCAGGCTTAAGTACGTGTAGCATAAGAGGTAAGGAGCCTATTAAGAAGAAGACTAGAAAAATGATGAAAGCAACCACCCCCGGACTTATTCTGAGCTCTGATTTGCCTATTGGAACAAGGATATCCCTGTACTTCCTAAGCTCCTTATTAGTCTCCGATATATCACTCTCACCATAACCCGTGGGTCTTGTTGAGAGTATGTTCCTTGCAAGGTAAAGAACTATTATTGGAAGCACCACATTGTAAAGCACAAGTAGATGATACCACTTCACCTCAGGCATGAAACTCACGAGCAATGGCAGGATGACCAAGCCTAGGATTGGGAGGATTATTCCCAGCATGTGCAGAGCAGTGAGAGGACCCTTAAGGTTATGAGCGTAGTGAAGCATCTTCTCATAAGTCTCCTCAAGAATAACGCTAAGACTCTTATCAAGAGCATCAAGTCTTCTACCCTCAGTTGTTTCATATAATGAGGACTCTATTAAGTGCATACTCTCAATGAACTCCATATTATACTTACGCCAAGTCTGAAGATAATCATCAAGGCTCTCTTTTAATGAATCAAATTTTTCTGACTCAACATCCCATAAAACCTTTTTTATATCAAGAGAAAGCGGAGGTGCAAGGTGTTCTGCTGCAAAACTAAGCGCTCTTTCAAGATTACTCGTATGCCGCATATAAGTCACAACATAGAAAACGCATAGCACCATCTGATTACTCGCTTTCATACGCCAATTATTCGCAAGAAAAAAAGGGAGTTTTTGCAAAGGTATAACCACGCCGAGAGCAGCAAGAAGTCCGAATAACACAAAGAATAAGCTTCCGCTTCCAGGCACAATAAGAGAAGGAAGTACATATGTTAAGAGGATTATTACAAGAGCAAGGACCATAGGGGCTAGTAACGAGAAACTAGTAACCCCGCTAGGAGTGACTTCTAAGTGGCATATCTTTATTGCTTCCTCAAGCTCAGCCACCTTCTTCTTATCAGGCTCTACTTTAAGCACTCGCTCAGACCAATTACAGAGCCGCTCATATAAGTTAAGGTGATGAGGCAGACTCTCTTTTTTAAATTCAGAATACTCTCTTGAAGTGAGAGGTCCGCCCCCTCCAAGGCTTTCAGAAGCCTGGTTTCCTTCTACTGCTTCTCTGAAACTCTTTCTTAGTTTTTTCTCATACTTCGCCCTGAGTTCATCCAAAGTATCTTTTCCTTCTGCCATTATCCAAACCCGTATTCCTCAAAAACAAAAAAGTAAACAATAATTGAAATAATAGTATAGCTCCTAAAACCCCTCTTCTAGCCAGTTCTCTTCTTCCTAACTTCTTTCTTAAGCCACTCCTTCCACTCAAAAAAGATTCTATCAGAATCAAGTCTGCCAACCTTCTCCTTTATTTTATCACAAATCCTGTGAAACTCGTCGTTACACCTAATAACAAACCTTGCTTCTAATAAATCAAGATTCTTCTCAGCCTCAGCGGTTCTTACAAGCTCCTCCTTAATCTTCGCTCTCAGAGTAATATTCTCCCACACAGCATCCCAGTTGCCTGCCCACTCCTTTACATTACCAGCTATTGCTTTAAGCACATCACTATCACCATTAATCAGCTCATCAGTTGGTTCAAGCTCGTCAGTTTTAGAATTATACTTCATCAAGTCAACAAAAGCGTGCTCTCTAAGAGGATCTTGCTCCCACTCCTTTCTCACCTCTGTTATCTGGGTGACGCGTCTCCATTTATGCAAACCATCAGGGCTCCTAATCGGGTTAGCAACGATAATTATATCAGTTGCTTTAAAACTAGTCCTAGGAACCCCTAAATCATTTACGACTCTATCAAAAACACCGTAAGGACTATCGCCGTGGATTGTTCCTGCAACCACATTAGCTAGAGCGCCTACACGCATAGCTTCGTAAAGAGCTCTGGCTTCTGTACTTCGAACTTCACCTACAATAAGAGCAGAGTCACCAAGCCTAAGCGTTGTTCTTATCCCCTCATCCGCAGGAACCTCTGCTGTGCCTTTAGTAAGAGCAGAAGCAACTTTCATAGGCTGAATATTATAACCAAGGCTTCTCAGACTCTCAGTGGGTAACTCAAGCGTGTCCTCAATAGTGATAATCCTGTACCTCCTCATAATCTCAACCATTACACTACCAAGGAGGCTTGTCTTACCAGCACTCCGCGTCCCTGCAACAAGCATTGTACGATTACCATCAACTAAGAAGCTAATAAGACCTGCTGCTAACGGATTAATCATCTTGTTATGAATAAATAAAGGCAAGGTCCAGGGCTTGTCACGGTGACGTCTAAAAGCATAAGCAATACCAAAAGGATTAAGAGGAGGAGCAATAACACCAACTCTTGCCCTTGCAATCCCAGGGATGCTTATCTCTGTATCAAGCACAGGATTGGCTTCATCCAAAGGCCTCCCACTAATCATTCTTAGCTTTGAAGCCCAGCTCTCAGCATCACTAATACTAGGAATAATATTAGTTCTGCACTCCCCGTAATCCTGGTGAACAATGAAAAGAGGGGCTTGACCTGGCGGGCTATTAAAAGTAATATCCTGGATCTTAGGATCGCCTAAGAGCACCTCTATTAAACCAAAACCAACAGTGTATCTTATAAGTATCATAGTTAACTCGTGTAACTCTTCCTCGCTCAGCTTAACTCCGCGATAATTAGCAAGCTCTTCTAATAAGTCATGACCCACATTATAGAAGACTTCCCTCATCCTCTCAGGATCAATGAATTCCTGCCTGGTTGGCTTGTGCTCTGCAATGATATTCCTGGCTAAGTCTAACAAAGCGTATTGATCCTCGCTTAGCTTGAACTCAGGAGGCGTGATGTGGTAGAGGTACTGAACATCATCTTCAAGTTCAAAAATAACTACTTCGGTATCCCCCACATTATAGTTTTCGAGCTCAGCGCTGTTCTTCGGATAAGTAGCCATCAGTTTTGTGAACATAAAATCTGGTTTTATAGTAGGCGAGAAGATCTTGCTATAAACACTCCTATCAAAAGGCTTAAGCCCTGCTAAAAAAGGTTTTGCAATGGTTATTAACCTTGTCTTATCAAGTTCTTCAAGAAGGCAGGTTAAGAGTTTTACATAAAGCTTATGAGCCTTGACTGAGTCTCCGGACTCTGTTTCTAAAAGGATTCTTTCATGCCTAAGCAGTCTTCTTAGCTCAACAAAACAAGTAAGAGGGTCTCTTTTCAGAACATCAAATATTAAGTGATGAATCTGATTATAAATCCTGTCAACATACCTTGGAGGAGTCTTAACACGTATTGCCTCGTAGCTGAACACGTCTTTTTGCTTCACTAACTTATTATAAATAACAGCTATCTCCATTAAGAGCCTGGTCTGGGCATAATCATACTCATAATCCCTTTTCTGTATAAACACTATCTTAGTAGTTGCTCTGTTCTCGATAAGCCTATCTATTGTAAAAGCCATTAGGCTTGGGTTGTCCTCAATAGAAGGCACAGTGGTTAGATTCTCGCAATTAATCTTAAGAATAGTTTCTTCTCCTTCCCTTACTATTTCATAAGGCAAGCCACCCTTGTTTCTATTAAAAAGCGCCAAATTCCACCCTCTTTTTTTTACTTGAGGCTTCCTGTAATAAACTTGATAATATACTTATCCCTACACTAAAAGGAAATATGCTATGCAAGGTATATAAATGTTTTGCTCGAACAAGTTCGTGCTGAAAAATCCTCTTTTTCTTCTTTGTTCTCTTTTTGTTCTTTCCTCCTTCCTCCTTTGAAAAATAAAAAAAATCCAAAAACATTAAATACTACGATAACAAGAATAAGTAGCATCATGGTTGAACCAACGCTGTTTCCAAGACAACCACCTCAGCCCGAAGAACATATTAGAAAGCAGGGTGCTGATACTGCGTGGATTAGCAGACTCTCCAAAAAAATTAATGCTCTTGCAGTAAGCCTTAAGATTCTTGAAGAGAGATACTCTACTTTAAAGGAAAGGACGCAAGTATCTGAACAAAACATGATTGAGATGGAGAAAGAGCTTAGAGGAGACATTAAGATGCTCTCAGAGGACGTCATGGATATTAAGCGTGAGCTAAAAGACCTTAATGATAAGCTAAGGCTTATAAGTGCTGAGATAAAGAACCTTGTGAATAAGAATGATTTCAAAGTAATGGAACGATACGTTGATATGTGGCAACCTATGAATTTCGTCACAAGGGAAGAGCTTAACAAGTTACTAGAAGAGAAAAAGAGTTTAGAATAATTAAAATAAGAATAACTAAGAATAAGAATATTAAAATAAGATCATCACATATTGTACTAACAGCGTTAATAAATAGCAGTAATAACAGGAGTAGCAAAAAGTGGTTTAGCAACATAAAATTTATATACTCTGCTTCATAAGAGTTGTTTTAAATGAGAAACAAAAGAGGTGTTGTTTTTGGCTTTGTTTAATAAACCAAATGATTTGCCTGTTGACCAGGTGAAAGCCCTGCGAGCCCGGGGTCTTGATAATACCCAGATAGTTCAGGCTCTGCAGAGAAACGGTTACTCTTCAACCCAGATATTTGATGCTTTGAACCAAGCTGATCTTGTAAGCGGAGCACCTCCTCCCCAGGATCCTAATCCTAGTAATATTCCAGGAGCACCTCCGCCGCCAGGACCAGAGTTGGCTCAGACCCCAGAAGCAGTACAAAATTATAGCGATACTGGTGGTGTGGGAGTTACAAGTGAGGAAATAGAGGAACTAGTTGAAAGCATTATAGATGAGAAGTGGGATGAGCTTGTTAAGGATATTAATAAGATTGTTGAGTGGAAGAATGAGATTGAGATGAAAGTTAACAAGTTAGAGCAGCGTTTTGACAGCTTAAAAGAGGAGTTTGACAAGCTCCACCAAGCAATTATTGGAAAGATAGGTGAGTATGATAAGAACATTCTGGAAGTAGGAGCAGAAATCAGGGCTATGGAAAAGGTTTTCTCAAAGGTTCTGCCTGTGTTCACAGAGAACATTAATGAGCTGAGTCGGATTACGCAGGCAATGAAGAAGAAAACGAAGTAAAAAAATGTTTTTTTGTGCTTTATCATTTTTGCTTCTTGTTCTTTAAAAGCCAAAAAAATAGGAGGTTGAAAAGCTGATTTCAGATGAATAAAAAGAATGACAAATAAAAGGATGAGTAATATTACTAAGCATAATCAGTAATAAAAATGTGTGCTTAAGAAAAAAACCCGGGTTATAGCTTAACCCACGTTATGGCTTAGCAGGTTTGGTTAGGAATATCAAAGCAAACATGCCTACAAGAAAAACAAATAATAAGCCCATAACCTTAGGATGTCTTAAAGTATTAAGAAGATTCGTGGTGAAACTAGTGGTTGTTGTACTCCTAGTTCCAGGAGTCGCTGGTTGTAATCCACTACTAGTAGCAGGCATTTCTGTACTTGTTTGAGTCCCAGCAGTGTAATCCGCGGGCTGCTTAATACCTTCCCCTTTCTCAAGCAGGCTTTGACCAAAAGCATTGCCAAGGGAGAGGAAGAGTATAAGACCAGCAAACGCAATAATCCAGGGATAAACATTCGGGTCCGCGATTAGCTTCTTAACGCCTGCTTCATCAAGCCCAAACATCCTTACTAAGAACAAGGTGAAAAAAATAAAGAGTGCAACCACCATGAACCAAGGCACCATCATCGCAACTATCTTCGTAGCTATCTTGGATACTAGGAATAGGAGGGCTACTACTAAGGCGATTATAGCGTGTAATCCTCTGCGGTCCTCTCCGAATGCTTTGATATACTCTAACAAGCCAAACATTATTAGAAAGATTAGCAGAATTACAAATATAATCCCAAAATTCTCTATCAGCCCTACATCAAGGAAGGTCGCCATTTTTCATTTTTAGGTTAAAATATATATTCAACAACAAAAATAAAAAAAAGGGTTTCGGAGCTTTTAAGTATTTTATCTTTCCAGCAGTTTATTTTTATTCAATGATTTTTTATTTCTTCTTAGGCTGTAGAATCTTACCAATGCGTTCTCTAATCCAATCCTCCTCATTATCTGGCTTTGGCTCCTTGGTTATGAACCATATTATCACGCCGAATATCAGGATCATTACTATCAAAGCTTGAAGCTCAGGATTGTATAAGAATGCTAGCCAGAAAGGCAGAGCGAACCACCCCACTGCAGAGCCAAAGATCAGCACAACAGCAACCAGAGCGAATATCACCACCCAGCCAGATAATGATGTGCCTGCTATGTCTATCTCATTACCAAAAACACCTATGATTAAGAGCATCATCACAATAGCCACTACGATTAAGGATACTTGGGGTAAAGATTCATTAATAACCACGACAGGGTCAAAGTTCAGTCTTCCATATCCGCCTACAATATGAGGGATTACAACTCCTAAGCCCATCACAAGTGCAATCATAACGTTAAACTGTTTTTTGTCTTCACCCAGTATCTTAGTCTTCTGCAGCACAGCAAAGATTATTGTGAACACAAGTATGAAGGGTAAGAGAACATCTACCACACCCCACTCCTTGAGCAGTACTATAAAGTTTTCAAACATCATTTTTCATCAAACCTCCTTGTTTTTACTCCTCATATTGGCATAAAGCCTTTTTATAACTTTCTATAAGCCTCTCTAAAAAAAGAGTGGTACAAAGCAGGATTATAAAACAAGTCTTTTTTAGTAAGGGCCTCCTAAAGGTTGCTACTTCAAATCCTTTTTCCCACTCTCCTTTCTTCTAATCCTTTTCTTCTTCTGCACTCTTCTTTGTGAATCCTCCTGTGATATAAATTATTGCTACTACGACGATTATGACAAGGATTATTGATGATACAACCACTGAATTAAACTGAGTGGTTACATACCACAAGATTACTTGTAGCCATCCAAGAGCGTGCAGGAATACTAGTACTATACCAAGGAACATGATTATCATAAATAAGTTCCTCCAACCCTTTTTAAGAAAGAACTCTTCTTTACCAGTGTGAAAGCTTCCTGCGAGTAATAAGAAGCAAATAGAGAGTAATAAGAGTAGCACTGTATTAGCTAGGACTTCGTTAATAATAGCTACGAGTTTTGTTGACGCCACTACAAAGAAAGCCACTACAAAAGCAGTCATACCATTAAGATTCTTACGAGTGTACTCTTTTCCTTCAATCTTTTCTGTGCCATAAATCCTGGTTTTCTCCAGAATAGCGTATACTATTGTGAATATCAATAGGAAGGGGAGAACAACATCATAGACGCCTATCTTATTAAGAAAAGTAAGGGTTCCTCTGAAAGCAGATTGTTCTACAGCTTGGACTACCATACTTCTTTATCTTGTAATAGTACCTATTTAAAGGTTTCGCTCTCTAAAAGCTTTTTTCTTTTTGACAAATAAGAATACCCGTACTAAGATTATTAGGAGTATTATAATAAGGGATAATCCGATTATTAAAGGCAGGAGTCTTTGTTTCTCAGGCTTAACACTTATTCTTTCAATGATTCTGACTGGGAAGGTATAAGTCTTGATCTGATTAGCGTACATCAAGGTAATGCTCATATTATACTCTCCTGGTGTAATCCCTTTAGCTTCAAAGAACCCTGCTACTTCTCTTTCTTCTCCAGGACTGAGCTTGAAAACAGGGATTTCAGTCTTGGCTTGCCCCACACCAATAATACCATGAACAACTAGTTCTGTGTTCCAATCATTATAAGCCCTGAAGATGACCTTATTAATCTCATCCTTTACAAGCTTCTTTGTTATAACCCCCTTCACTCTTATGAGCGGTTCTCCCATACTAAAATTTGTTTTGAGTCTCTTCTCCTGCCCATCATAATAAGCTGTTATAATCAAGTTATAAACGCCTTTTCTCAGGATCGGACTTGGGAGTGCTTGTACTTCCTTAACAGAATTACTAGCCACACTTACCTTGCGTGTTATTGCTCTTGCCACGAGTTTGTTTTCAGGATCATAAACCTCAACTTCTGCTACGGCTTCATCTATGTCTTCTGAACCAAGATTATCCAGAGTAATATAGAAAGGTACAGGTGTGCCTTCATCCACTTCTAAAGCTCTAAAGGATAAGTCTAAGTACTTAGCAGGGTAAGGCACTCTTACAGTAAGAGGTGCTTGTAAAGCAATATAAGCTACGAACATGTTTTCACGAGTACTCGGCAGGACCGGGCTAATCTCTATCTTGCTCGTATGAATACCTGGCTCCATATAGGAAGGGAATCTTAGTATTATCTTAAAGGGAACCCTGTACTGCGCGGAGTTCACTTGGATAGTGGTGTTTTTAAAAAAGATTATACTAGAAAGCTCGCCTATAGCCCTGAGTTCTGCTTGGAAATCCCTTTGTTCTGAATTAATTATATTGAAATCCAGCTCCACAGTTTTATTAGGCTGGAAGTCTATTGTCTTCTTAGCAGGGCTAATACCAAGTCCGCTTACCAGAGAAATAAGCAGGAGAAGTGCTACGCTTAGCAAGGAAAAAAGGGCGAACAAACGTTTTGTTCCTGATTTAGTCGTATTTATTCTTAGCATCGTTATTATCATCTTTTCTTTATAACCATTTTTTTCAGCATTGTTCTCCTCATCCGCTTAAGCCTCAGCCCAGCAATTTCTTCTTGGGTTGATTTGTTAAAAAAAATATTTCTCTTGTATTCCCTTATTCCCTGTATTAATTATTTTTTCGAACCCACATTTCTTATTCGTGCTTATTCTGTAGGAGAGGCTGTCACTTTTATAATGCTGCTCTTATTACCCGCCCCTTCATCATGAGGCACTGTTATGCTAAGTTCTATTTCTCCTTCATCATGCGAATCCTCATATGAGAGATTGCAAAACACTATTTTTGGCAGAGTATTCATATTAGTAAAGGTTGTCTGCGAGCAACTAGTGTCATAGCTACCACTCTCATTCTCATCAGCTCTGAACTGGTAATAATTAGTGTTCATACTCACACTTGTAAAGAGAGCTGTTGCGTTAATATTTACATTAAGCAACACATTACCCTTGTTCCTCACAACAAAAGGAGTGGGGTTGTCATCTGTTGTATCATCGTTCTCATCATTTTTCATGAGGCCAAAACTAGTCTGATTAATAAGCAGCTCAAGGTCTTGGATGCTAGTAATCCTGAAACTAAAAATAGCTGAGGTATTACACGCATCGTAGATGTCACAAGCACTAACAGTCCAATTATAATCAGTATCAACACAAAGCGGAGAAGTAATAGTATAATTCGTGGTTGTTATGCCACTAACATTAAGCTTGCAAGCATCAGAGCAAGCACCACAAGTAATATTCAGTGTGTAATCCACGGCGTCATTGTCAGGGTCTGTGCTTTGACTCCAATTAAAATTAGGTCTTCTCTCAAAAACACTTGTATTACCATTCGCAGGATAGTAGAGGACCGGCTTAGTAGGGGCGCTGTTCTGTAGTTTACAACAAACCTTCTGGTTATAATAGGAGCAATCCGCAACATGCGCGTTAGAAGTGTTTGTGCCTTCACTACCAGCCATGCTAAGCAGGCATGTAGAAGAAGGACTGCAGCTCCCTGTAGGATAATCACAAGTAATGTGCTTCCAGTTACTGCTCAGACAAACAGGTATGGAATAATTATTGTTGGTTCCTATCTCTACATGGGCATTAGTAGCATTGGACAACTTCAGAACAGTTGCATTACCCGGGCAACCACTCGTAATTGTAATACTCGCATTATCAGTAACATTACAACACAGGGAATAATCATAGGTGTTAAAACTATTGTTCTGTGCATGCGCATTATTAAAACCACCAGTGTCATTCCTAAGACCTATGAGCCGCGCTGTTCCTGCAGGGCACGTGGTGCTCTGAATAAAGTAACATGTTAAATCATTAGCTGCATGAACAAAAATAACTATTATTAGGACGAGTAAGCATAAAGGCAATCCTAGTTTTAAAAGTTTGCTCATCTAAAAAACCACCCTGTCTTACCTAACATTTATCACTCTGATTATTAAAAAGATTATTAAATAAGAGAGTATATAAAGGTTTTTATTAACTTACGCTGCGTTAAAAATTAAAAAAGTGCTTGAACTTGTAGGAGCACCAACAACAAAGAAAAAACAAGAATAAGTTAAAACAAGAATAAGACATTTTTCAAAGAAGTTTCCAATTTCAAAGGCTTCCAACGCAGCGCATTAAACTTATTAGTATTATGATTTAGCATTAACTTTAAATAATAATACTGGTTTCGAGAGGACTAGAAGGGTGATAACATGAGAATCTTAGGTTTAGAAATAGAGTTATTAAATCATGCCTCTGTAAAGATTAAGAACAAGAAAACCATTTACATAGACCCGTTCCAGCTTTCAAACGGGCATCAACTTGAAAAAGCAGATATAGTCTTAATAACACATCCTCATTACGACCATTGCAGCCCTAGCGATGTTGAACTTGTAAGTGATGAGAACACGCTTATAATAACTGTGCCTGACGCTCAAAGCAAGCTTAACCATCTAAAAGTGAAAGGCATAACTCTTATAGAGCCCGGAAGGACTATTAAGGTTAATGATGAGAAAATAACCGCGGTGCCTGCTTATAATGTTAATAAACAATTCCATCCGAAAGATAATGAATGGGTGGGTTTTATTGTAGAAATGGAAGGAGTAAAGGTTTATCATGCAGGAGACACTGATTTAATACCAGAAATGCGTGATATAGAAACAGATGTTGCTTTGCTGCCTGTAGGAGGCACTTATACTATGAATGCAATGGAAGCAGCCGAGGCAACCAAGACTTTTAAGAAGTGCAGGATAGCCATCCCCATGCATTACGGCTCAATTATTGGGAATGCGAGTGATGCAGAGACTTTTAAGAATAATGCTGCATGCGAGGTAAAGATACTGATATAAGTGAAGGCGCTTTAACAAAACTCAACCGTCTATGCCTCTGATAGCATTTCCTATTTTTGTTTTTAGTTAAAATAGGCATGGTGTTAAAATGCTAAGAACTCATACGTGCGGGGAATTAAGAGCAAAAGACGCTGGAAAAAAAGTTATCTTATGCGGATGGGTGGACACCCATAGAATACAAGGCAGGTTAAGCTTTATTATGCTTAGGGACAGGTACGGCATCGTCCAAGTCTTTGTTAATTCTGAACTAACAAAAGAGTTAGGAGAAATAAGAAGGGAGAGCGTTATTAGAGTAAGAGGAGAGGTAAAGAAAAGACCGGCCAACCAGGTAAAAAAAGAGTTATTAACAGGAGAGATAGAGGTCAGTGCGGATGAGATAAATATCCTGAGCAGAGCAGCTCCCCTTCCCCTTGAACTTGATGAGAGTGTTGAATCAACAGAAGAAACTCGGCTTAAGTATAGATTTCTGGATTTAAGAAAAAGAAGACTGCAAAGAAATCTTATCCTGAGACACAAAGTGTGTAAAGCAATCCGGGATTTCATGGATAAGGAAGGGTTTCTTGAATTAGAAACCCCTATTCTCAGCAAGTCAACACCAGAAGGAGCCCGGGACTACCTTGTTCCCAGCCGGATTTATAAAGGCAAATTCTATGCGCTACCTCAGAGCCCGCAACTATTCAAACAGTTACTCATGGTAGCAGGGTATGACAAATATTTTCAGATGGCTAGGTGTTTTAGGGATGAAGACTTAAGAGCGGATAGGCAACCGGAGTTCACACAGTTAGATATAGAGATGAGTTTTGTAGAAGAAGAAGATGTTTATGATATTAATGAGAGGCTTTTAAGGTATGTGTGGAAGCAGGTTCTTGGCGTTGACCTCAAGATTCCTTTCAAAAGAATAAGTTATGAGAATGCAATGAAGAAGTATAAGACTGACAAACCAGACTTAAGAAAGGATAAGAAAAGCAGGGATGAGTGGGAGTTCGTATGGATAACTGATTTTCCCTTGTTGGAATGGAACGAAGAGGAGAAGAGGTACTATGCAATGCACCACCCATTCACCAGCCCTAAACCAGAAGATATTCCATTAATGGATAAGCAACCTGCAAGAGTAAGGGCAAGAGCATACGACTTGGTGCTTAATGGCTTTGAAATAGCAGGGGGTTCTATCAGAATACATGACTCGGAGTTACAAAAAAAGATGTTTAGAGTGCTAGGCATCTCTGAAAAAGAAGCAGAATCAAAGTTTAAATTCTTGCTTGAAGCTTTTAAGTACGGTGTTCCGCCTCACGGCGGCATAGCTTTTGGTCTTGACAGAATGGTAATGCTCATGGCAGGAGAGAATAGCATAAGAGAAGTTATTGCTTTTCCAAAGAACAAAGATGCCAAGGACTTAATGTTAGAGGCTCCTAGTGATGTGCATCATATGCAGATGAAAGAATTAGGATTAAGGATAAAACCAAAATAAATTAGAAAAGTTTGAAATGAACCTCCTCGTCTTAAGGCCAAGTATCATTGAATTAATGCTAATAAAGCAAGAAAAATGAGTGTTTTTAACAGAGTAAAAGTTTTCTTAGATAAGAACAAGATTTCTTATGAGTACAAAGAACACCGGGCTGTGAGGACGAGTGAAGAAGCAGCTCTTGCGCGTGGCGAGGATATACGAATCGGTGCTAAGGCGTTATTATTAAAAGCAGATGATAAGTTTGTCTTAGTAGTGCTTAGTGCTGCTAAGAAAATCAATTCTAAGGTATTAAAAAGAATCCTTAGTGTTAAGAAGCTAAGATTCGCGACTTTTGATGAAGTCAAGGAGAAGACTGGTTGTGACCCAGGAGGCGTTCCTCCTTTTGCAAACATCCTTGGCATTGACTTATTAGTTGATAAGAGCGTGGTGGAGAACGAGTACATGGCTTTTAATGCAGGGGAGCGAACTAAGTCCTTAAAGATTAAAACACAGGATTACTTGAAATTGTTAAAGCCAAGAATAGAGGCTTTTTCTGTTTGATAAAAACGAGCTTAAGTTAGAGAGCAATAGTTGACTTTAATTGATAAAAGTAAATTTTATAAATCAAAAGATGCTTACCTTATGTGTTATGAGAACCCCATTAAAGACTAACAAGTTATTTTTCTTTAATATTATTAATAGATAAGAATACGCTTATGCTCAATTTGAGAGATGATATTGGATTATTAAAAAAATTTTGTCTTCTTGTTTGGTATTTTCAGAAAAATATTAATAAAATTAATTAGAAATTAGATAAGAACAATGAGAAGGTGGTAATTATGAAGTTCATGTCAATTAAGGAAGCAATGAGTAAGGGTTCGGGTAAAGTAGCTCTTAGGGGCTGGGTTTATAGGGAGCGCGGGAGTAATAAGTTTAAGTTTATAATTCTAAGAGACGCAGAGTCTATTATCCAGTGCGTTATCAAAAAGGAGACGTTCAGCGAGGAAAAATTCAGAGAAGCTGATAAGATACAAGTAGAATGCTCTGTAGAAGTACACGGCACTATAAAGACAGATAAGCGGGCGCCGAGTGGCTATGAAGTAGACGTTGATGATTTCAAAGTTATTGGTTGGAGTGATAACTTCCCCTTACACGCAGGGCAGAGCAGAGAGTTCCTTGATAATAACAGGCATTTGTGGCTTAGAAGCAGGAAGATGAATGCTATTCTAAGGATCAGGAGTACTTATGTAAGTGCAAGAGAAGAGTTTTTCAGAAAAAAAGGGTTTTACAGGTTTGACCCTCCAATACTCCAACCCACCCAGTGTGAGGGAGGCAGCACCTTGTTTGAGGTGAAGTATTACAA
>Ga0190334_1000015_pt1 | contig 76412 bp, 97 predicted proteins | sample 48720478_MG_FD_161270 | JGI IMG/M metagenome (GOLD analysis project Ga0190334, IMG submission 161270) | Hydrothermal vent sediment bacterial communities from Southern Trench, Guaymas Basin, Mexico - 4872-04-7-8_MG | ecosystem: Environmental > Aquatic > Marine > Hydrothermal vents > Sediment ... | reverse complement strand
TACCGCAAAAGAAGAAATCACAATATTACAAGAAGGCACTTACAGGGTGGATTTATTTTTGCTTCCAGAAATACCAACAAAGGAAGAAAAATCATATTCTTGGTTAGCATGGATAATTGGTTTAATGATGGTTATTATTTTAGTGGCTATTTTTGCAACAAGAAAAAAACAAAAACCAAAGCACGAAAAGAAAGAACTCAAAGAGGATTTACAAGAATTGGTTAAGCTTATTAAAAAGCTCGGCTCAAGAACCACGCAGAAAGAACTTGTTAAGCAGACTGGCTTATCAGAAGCGAAAATAAGTTTGATGCTTACAGAACTTGAAGATCTAGGCAAGATAAAAAGGATTAAAAAAGGTAGAACAAATGTTGTTGTGTTGAAATGAAGCTCGACATAGAAGGGCTTGTAGAAGAAATGGAATTTCTTGTAATAAACATAAAAAACTTGGAAAAATACAGAATTCTTTGGCTTATTAAGAACGAAAAAAGAAAACCATTCCTAGTTTATGAAAATTCTCTTTACATACTTGCAGGCGTTGATCAATCTAGATGTTACTGGTTTTCAAAATTTGCTGACTCTAAAAAACGCAAATTTTTTAAATATTCTTAAAAAGAAATTTCTCATGGCAACCGTCTTTGATGTTGATCCAAATGAGTTAATAGAAAAAACTGCTGAAGAGCTCAAGAAAATTTCAGAAATACAGCCTCCAGAATGGGCAAAATTTGTTAAAACAGGTGCCCATAAAGAACGGCCCCCTATACAAAAAGATTGGTGGTACATTAGAACAGCCGCAATTCTAAGAAAACTTTACATCTATAACAAACCAATAGGTGTTTCAAAGTTAAGAAAAAAATATGGTGGCAGAAAAAACCGTGGTCATAAACCAGAATGCTTCTATCCTGGTTCTGGCAATATAATAAGAAAAATTCTCCAACAACTTGAAAAAGTTGGATTTGCCCAACAGGTAGCAAAAGGCACATATAAAGGTAGAATTATCACACCAAAAGGAAAATCCTTCCTTGACAAGCTTGCTAACTTAATAGCTAGCCAAAAAGAAAAATAAAATGGCAAGATACAAAAGATTTTTAAAAAAGATAAGAATTGCAAAGCGCTTACGCCAAACAAGATGGGCACCGTTTTGGATAATCCCAAAAATTTATGGTCTTGGAAGAAGGATCCATCCAGCAAGGCACACTGCTATAAAAAGACATTGGCGTAGAAACAAAACAAAAATATAAAAAATGGCACTTGAAAGACTGTACACTATTCCGCTAAGGAAAGAATTCATGAAGGCACCAATTTATAGAAGAACAAAAAAAGCTGTTAAAGCTCTAAAGCAATTTATTTCAAGACACATGAAAGTTCCTGTTGAAAAAGTTAAAGTTTGCAAGCACCTTAATGAATTTCTATGGCAGAATGGTCCTAAAAATCCTCCCTGTAGAGTAAAAGTCAAAACAAGAAAAATTGAAGATATAGCACAAGTTGAATTGCCAGAGTATGAATTTGAAAAAACCAAAGCAGAACTCGAAGCAGAAAAGAAAGCCAAAAAACCAGAAGCCAAAGAGGCCAAAGTCGAAACAAAACCTGAAACAGAAGAAAAAATAGAAGAAAAAGCCAAAGAGGAAAAAGCTTCTCAAGAACTTGAAGAAAAAATCGCAAAAGAAGGAAAAGCACCAGAAGTTGAAAAGTCCGAAGCCATAACTCCACCCGAAGAAGCTCCCCCAAAGAAAGAAGCTCTACAAACCAAAGAAGTGCAAGAAAAAATAGAATCAGAAAAACGCATCCCCAGAACACAAAAGAAATTTTTTAAACACAAAAAACCAAAGAAGGCTTAAACTTACTCGATTTTTGAAAACGTTCCACTTAATCTGTGATTAAGCAAATCGATAGGTTCGATTTTGAAAAATTTCCTCTCTTGCATTTTTAGTTTCTAAATATATCAACAATAATAATAGAAAAATCGTCATAAGCATAATCTTTAGCAAACCCTATTAATTTATTTGCGGCTTTTTTTGGCGGATATTTAGAGATTACAAATTTGAGTTTATCCTCATAAATAAAATCAGGCCCTTTAGAAAGAATTTTGCTTTTTAAATTTTCACTCAGATCTTTTTCTACATCTCTACTTTGTTTATTTTTATCCAGCTTTAAAAATTTTACTTTATTTTCCTTTAGCTCATAGTACACAAGGTATCCTAAACATTCTATACCATCGCTACAAAGAACAAACTTATCGCCTGGTTTAAACTCAACAGTTTTTATGCTAATATCCCTCAAATACCCCAAACAAGAGTAAATTGTAAAATGTGGCTTTATCCCAGGTAATTTTTCAATTGCTTCCTTATATGTTTTTGAATTTCTAACACATTCTTCAATTTCAGAATGCTCTTCATTAAGTTTTTCTATTTTCCAATCCCTATCTTTATAAATTCTGTAAGCCTTAGAATCCCCTACGCTAACTACTTGTGCTTTATTATTATCGTGCAAAGCTAATGCAACAATCGTTGTTTCTAAACCAGGATTTTTGACCTCGTTTTTAAGCAGGTAATAATCAACATCAAACATCAGGGATAAGGATATTTTACTATCCTTTCCTTTTCGATAATGTTTGGCTATATACTCAACAGCAAGCTGGGCTGCTTTTCCACCTGAAGAAGCAGACGAAACACCATCCGCTAACAAAAATAGATCTTTTTCTTTGCTTATCAGTATATCGTCTTCATTTGAATTTTTATTAGTTAAAGAAATCCCATAAGCCTCATAGACTTCCGTTTTTACATAAAGTTCTTTTGTGATTTGCATATTATTTACATATTTTATGGAAATCAAAAACTATTTAAGACTTTTGTTACTCGAGAGTAGAAAAGAATTTCCAATAAAATTAAAAGTAAAACAGAAGAACAAATACAAAAAATGAATTTCCTACCTTTTGAAAAGCTTGACAGAAGTATAATTGTTAAAAGAGAAGCTACCCCTGATGAGAATTATGGTTGCTGGCCTGAAAAGAGACCAATAAAAGAATTGCTTAATAGAGGTGTTATTTGCCTTAACAAGCCAGCTGGTCCAACATCACACCAAATTGTTGATTATGTTAAAAAGATATTGTCTGTTAAAAAGGCAAGCCATGGCGGAACCCTTGATCCAAAAGTAACTGGTGTTTTGCCAATAATGCTAAACAAATCTGTAAGGCTTGCTGAATTTTTACTAAAAGCGGGAAAAGAATATATAGCATTAATGCATTTACATAAAGATATTAGCATTGAAGAGCTTAAGAACTCAGCAAGTTTCTTTGTTGGAAAAATAAAACAACTTCCTCCGCTAAGGAGTGCTGTAAAAAGAAAACTGCGTGAACGAGAAATCTATTATCTTGAAATTCTTGAAAAAGCTGACAAAGATGTCTTGCTAAAAATAGGCTGCCAAGCAGGATTTTATGTTAGAAAATTTATTCATGATTGGGGTAAGCAGCTTGGCATAGGGGCTCATATGGCCCAGTTAATCAGAACAAAAGCAGGCCCTTTTAATGATAGCTTTTGGACAACACTACAAGAAATAAAAGACGCATATGATCATTGGAAAGAAACAAAACAAGAAAGTTGGTTAAGAAAAGTTGTTTTACCTTATGAAATAGCAATCCAGCACTTGCCAAAAATATGGGTTATTGATAGTGCCGTCAATAGTATTTGCCATGGAGCAGATTTAAAGCTGCCTGGAATAGCAAAATTTGAAAATTGTATTGCAAAAAATGATTATGTTGCTATTTTAACCCTTAAAAATGAACTTGTTGCTATAGGAATTGCAAAAGCTTCTAAAGAAGAATTACAAAAAAAAGAGAAAGGGCTTGCAGCCAAAACAAAAAAGGTACTAATGGACAAAAACATCTATCCAAAAATAAGATGAAAAGGGTGCGTGTGATAATAAAAGGGCTTGTTCAAGGTGTGTTTTTTAGAGCTTTTTTAAAATACCATACAGATAGGCTTAAAATTAAAGGATGGGTTAAAAATACAGCATCTGGCGATGTAGAAGCTGTCTTTGAAGGTGAAGAAAAAGCTATCCAAGAAATTTTAAAACTTGCAAGAAAAGGGCCAAGACACGCTGTTGTTAAAGAGCTTATTGTCAAAGAAGAACCCTATGCCAATGAGTTCCCAAACTTTGAAATTTTATACGAATAGAAACCTTTAAATAAAATCTTCTGCTAAGTTTTATAAAATGCCAGCAAAAGCTGCAAAAAAGAAAAGTAAACTAGGAAGCTGGGCTTTCTTGATTGGAGTGATTTTAGCAGTAATTTTAGGAGCAATAGGAGCGATAACCCCAGTAATAGCAACAGTGCTGATAATATTGGGTGTCATTGTAGGGTTGCTTAACATAACAACAGAAGAGGTAACACCATTCTTGCTTGCTTCTACTGTGCTGGTAGTAGTAAGCTATCTTGGTGGCGGTGTGCTTAAAGACATGATAGGATGGGCCTACAACATGCTCAATGGCATACTAACAATGTTTGTACCAGCAGCAATAATAGTGGCAATTAAAGAAGTATTTAGCCTAGCTAAACAATAAATTTTTCTTTTTTATTTTTTAGAAAAGATTTTAAACATAGGATTTTTGCTAACACTCATGAAACTTGTTCTAACGTTTCCAGAAGGCGCAGAAAAAATTATAATTAAAAAGTTTAAACAGCTTTCACCAGAAATAGTTTACCCAGGAAAAGCCATAGTCAATGCAACAAAAAAAGATGTTAACAAAATTAAAAAGCTTGGAATTATCGATAGAATATTAATTTTAAAAAAGAAAGGCAAATTCAAGAATTTAAAAGACATAGCAAATGCTATTAAAAAACCGAAATTCAAATTCAAAGGAAGTTTTTGTGTAAGGTGTTATAGGAAAGGTATTCATGATTTCACATCAAAAGAAGTTGAAAGTGTAATTGGCAATATTATCAATAAAAAGGGTTACAAAGTTAACTTAACAAATCCTAACGTGAAATTCTATGTTGAGATTCTTGAAAACCTGTTTCTCTTTGGCCAAGTGGTTGATGAAAACCTTTGCAAAAGGAATTATAGAGTACAAATAATAAGCAAGTCCATACCTGCTTGTATTGCAAGGGCATTGATATTGTATGCTAATTTAAAGAAAAATTCTTTGCTTATGAACCATTACGCAAGAGATAGCATAATTGCTATAGAAGCCTGGCTTTATGGAATTAAAAAGGTCTATGCTGTAGATCCAAATAAGTATTCTATAAAGAAATCGAGAATTAATGCAAAACTTGCAAATGCAAAGATAACATTTTACTGCCATGAAACAGACTGGCTTGAAACGCTTTTTAAAGAAAATTCTGTCGATTGTATTGCAGCTGCAATTCCATTTCCAACAAAAAGGGTAAGCAAGAAAGCTGTGCTTCCAGAAATACGTGAATTTCTTGGACAGGCTGAAAAAATACTAAAACCAAAAGGGAAATTTGCTGTTATCGCCCCAAAAATTTCGCATTTAGAAGAAGTTATTAAAAACTATAAGTTCTTGCTTGAAGAAAAAGGCAACCTAAAACAATTTCAATTTAGAATTTATAAGAAAATAGATTAGAAAAGCTTAAATAGGCTTTATTCTTTAAAATTTCTAACTTTTGGAGGTGTTAAAGCATGGCCGAATTACTTGTTGTGAGATCCAAAATTAAAGAAATAGCTGAAGGCATGAATGTAGCAGGTGACTTTGCAGAAGCATTAAGCAAGAAAGTAGAAGAACTTATTAAACAAGCATGTGAGAGAGCAAGGGCAAACGGCAGACGAACAGTTCAACCAAAGGATTTATAAATTTCTTCCTTTTTCTTTTTTAAATGAGCAAAAGAAAAGGTTGTAATGCCGAGCGTGAGCTCTTGCATATGTTCTTTAATGCTGGTTGGGTATGTATAAGAGCAGCTGGTTCTGGAAGTATACCATTACCAAATCCAGATTTACTAGCAGGAAAATCAGGCAAGTTGCTTGCTATAGAATGCAAGTTTGTCAAAGGAAATGCTAAATACCTTAAAGAACAAGAAATTAAAGATCTTGTAAAATTCGCAAGAAAGATTGGTGCCAGGCCTTTAATAGGCCTAAAATTCTCAAACAAGGGTTGGTATTTTGTAAGCCCAAAATTGCTAAAAAAGAAGAAAAATAGCTATGCTATCAGCTATGAAACAGCAAAAGAGAAAGGTTTAAATTTTAAGAGCTTGCTAAAAATTTAAAATGCCAGAAGATCTTACAAAACTAAAAAATGTTGTAAGGTATGTTGGTTTAAAAAATTTAACTTTATTGGAACAAGCAACATTAAGAAAACTTGCTGAAAAACATTATGACAAGATTTATAGAAACTTTAAAGGCAACATAGTTGATCTTGTGTTGCATATCAAAACTTACGATGTTCAAGGAAGAAAAAAATATTCTTTGCATGCTAAAGTAGAAGCTCCAGCAAAAAAGGTTTTCACAGCTAAAGATGCTGATTGGGATTTAAGAAAAGTTACACAAGCTGTCTTTGACAAACTTAGAGAAAAACTAAAAAAAGAATTTAAAGAGGATGGCAAGGGTTGGAGTAAAGGTATAAAAGAAATTGTTAAGAGATTCTGGTGGAGATAGTTACTTACCAAATCTAAATAAAGACTTCAACCAGCTTAATATCTTCTGTAACAATCCATAAGTTGATATACACTTTCCATCTGAACATTCGTTACTTTTGCATTCGTAATCGTTTTCGCATACTTCTCCAAGCTCTTTCTGAGGCACGAATCTCTTTGTCAAATCACAATATTTTCCCTTAATTCTTGTTCCAAATGGTACACAAGCGTCTTCAAGCATACATCCGTCACATCTTTGTCTCAAGCTTTCTAATAATTCAGGAGTTATTGTAACAGTTGGCACTTCCACTGGCTGAGGGATTACTGTCTCTCCACCAACAACTTCAAAGTAAAAGGCTGAATTTTTATCTTCCAAACCTCCTTTTTTTGCGGTAACAATTACTTGTATTGGAGAAACCTTGAAATCGACAATAAGTGAATAAGAATAGTATCCTGTATCAGGATCATAGTTCATGTACTTAACATCTGTTAGATTTTTCCCAACATTCAAATAAAATCCAACTACTGTACCTTCTTGTGGTGTAGCTGGAGTACCGTCATCGTCCACAACTTTAGCATAAATTGTGATCCAGTCATCAGGTTCCACTAAAGATTTGTCAGCCCAAACAGAAGAAATTCTAATAGTAGATGGTAAGGTAATGTTCTGTATGATCGGTGTTTCTTCTAATTCTTCTTTCTTTAGTATAATGTAGCTATTTTCTATGTTGCCCCAATCCGTATGCAATCCTACAATTCTCATTTTTAATCCGGGAAGAACTCCGAATGGGTAATTAACCATCACATCTCCAGCAGGTTTATCGTCGATTTTTATTAAAGCAACACCACTTTCTAAAGGTTTGATAAACTGAACACTGGTCACCAAGTTGTTGTGCCTTATAATAGCACTTTCACCATCAAATAAAATAATATACTTATCCTTAGGACAATCTTCAGGACAAAGATTTTTTCCATCTACGATATCTACAAAAGGTGTACACACCCCATCCCCACATGAAGAGATATTAATTTCTTCAGGTTTCTCCACTATGGGCTCTTCAACTTTTCCAGAAAGACATGTTTCCAGTTCCACTTTAAGTTCTGGAAAATTCTTTTCAGCACAGATTACTGAAAGATATCCCAACTCTTCTTCTGTACATCCAGAATAATCTGGTTGCCTAGCAAAAATATCCGCGTCACAAATTTTAGAAACTTCTTCCTCAAGATTATGTTTACTAACTACCTTGTCAACGCATTCTCTAGCTGTAGCGGTTAATTTACCACTAATAGGACAACTAATTTCTCCTAAACATCTTAGAATTTCTGTTTTTGTAGGGGGAAAACTATTCATTATACACTTAGCAGATATGTAAGCTAATTCCTCTTCCGTACATTGTGGATAATCAGAAACAAAGTTATCAACGTCGCAATGCTCTTTAACCATCTTATAAAATTTTTCTCCATTAGATAAAATCACATTATCTATACATCTTATTTCGCTTTCGGTTAATTTTCTCTCAATAGTGCATTTTTCCCCAATATAACGTGCCTGGAAAAAAGCATAAGTTGGTGTTGGATCAGGGATTGTTTGAATCAGTTTTATGGAAACTCCACCAATCACCTTAGGTCCAAAACTTGTGAGTACTGTTCCAACCACCTCACCCACTTTAAAAGTAGCCGTGTCTTCGCTTAGACCCAACAGTTGAACTTTTATGCCACCTGGAAGAACATAAGTAAAATCTCCATTTCTCAAAAGATAAACATCAGTGTAATCTTTAATTTCGGTCCCTTTAATAATTACTCTTGCTGTAGTTCTCCCCCCTGTAACAAGCACACTTTGATTTTTTTGAATGAAGTCTGCAATGAGTTTAAGAGGCGAAATCGAAAATTCTTTTGCTGGAACGCTAAACTCCCATTCTCCCAATTTGGAATTATAATGCATAGGTCCACTTACCTTCACTAAACTACCTTCGATAACAAATAATTTAACACTCCAACCTTCATCCGGAGTTCCTGGTGTTCCATCGGGGTCTTTTATTTTGAAGTATACTTGTATTGTATCCTCAGGAGAATAAGTGTCTTTATTTGTATACAATAAAAAGAGTGGATTTTTGTTTGTGTAAGTTTGTTTTCCTGTAATAAAATCGAGAAGACCTGCGTTAACAGAAACTATCAGGATAAAAAATAAACACACAAATAAACCATATCTTTTCATTGCCTTATTTAGTGTAAAATTCATTTATAAAATTTTCGTTTAAACTTTAATTTTAGTTCCAACATCTTCACCAGTTAAAATCCGCAAAATTACATGCTCTTCATGTCCAGCAATATAAACTTCCTTCACAGAATTTTCTAATGCATGCACACATGCTCTCAATTTGGGCAACATCCCATTACAAATAAACCTTTTATTTTCTAATTCTTTTTTGGCTTCTTCAAGAGACAATTCCTCTATGATGCTTTTTTTATCATAAAGGTTGTACAACAACCCGGTATTGCTTATTATAATTAACTTTTCCGTCTTAAGCGCGGCAGCTAATGTGCCTACGGCAATATCTGCATTAATATTCAGCACATTTCCCTCTTTATCCATGCCAACAGGGGTAATAATAGGAATATAACCCTGATCAAGAAGCGACCTTAAAATTTTTACATTAACTTTTTCTACTTCGCCTACAAATCCCAAATCTGGTATCTTCTTAGCAAGAAATAAATTTCCACCAGAAAATCCAATAGCATTTCCGCCATATTTGTTGATTGTTTTTACAAAGCCTGTATTGATTTTGCTAAGGGCATTTACAACAACATCTATTGTACAGCTATCAGTAACCCTTAAACCATTAATAAATTTTGGTCTCTTCCCAAAGCTTTCCATAACTTCAGATATCTTTTTTCCTCCACCATGAACCACAACGATATTTAAAAATTTACTCAACCAAGCCATATCTGCAGCAATAGAAGAAATTGCATTTTTATTAAGCAGTATTTCTCCACCAATTTTAACCACATAAATTTTCTTAAACTTCTGCATAGTGAAATTTAGAAAAATTAAATTAAATATTTTTTGAATATCTGCAAAAGTTTTTAAAGAAAAATTTGTTTAAAAAATTAATGAAAATAGCTTTATACTGGAAAAAACTCAAAAATAATATTGTGCAATGCCAACTTTGTCCTAATTTTTGTGCAATCAAACCAGAACTTCTTGGCAAGTGCGGAACAAGAAAAAACATCAATGGAAAGCTTTTCAGCATAGTATATGGAAAACCTGTAGCAGCTAACGCGGATGTAATAGAAAAAAAGCCCCTTTATCATTTTCTGCCTGGAAGTTTGTCTTTTTCCGTAGCAACTATCGGATGTAACTTATTTTGTAAACATTGCCAAAATTGGGAAATATCAAGAGCGAGCTTCTTTGAAGTGCCAGAAATAACGCCAGAAGAAATTGTTCGAGAAGCCAAAGAAAATGGTTGTTCAAGTATCGCTTACACCTACACAGAACCAACTATTTTTTATGAATACATGCTTGATATTGCAAAACTTGCCAAAAAACAAGGTTTAAAAAATATTATAGTTAGCAACGCCTACATCAATGAAGAACCACTTGTAGAGCTTTGTAAGTATATTCATGCAGCAAATATTGACTTAAAGGCAATGAATGAAAGGTTTTACAAAGAGATATGCTCAGCAAAACTCCAACCTGTTTTAGAAGCAATAAAGTTACTTTTTGAAAAGAAAATATGGCTAGAAATAACAAACCTTATTATTCCAAAGAAAAATGATAGCCAAGCAAGTATAACAAAACTCGTTAACTGGATTTTAGAAAACCTCAACCAAGATGTGCCGTTACATTTTTCAAGATTTTTTCCTGCTTATAAAATGCTAAACCTACAGCCAACACCTGTTGAAAAGCTGATCAAAGCAAAAGAAATTGCTTTACATAAGGGCCTGAAATTTGTGTACATTGGTAATATTCTTGCAAAAGAACATAATAGCACTTACTGTCCAAATTGTAACGAACTATTAATTAAAAGATCTGCGTTGTTTGTTGAAAATATTAAACTAAAACAAGGAAAATGCCCGAAATGTGGAACAAAAATTCCTGGTGTTTGGCAATAACTTTGCTATTAGCAATTTGTTTTTGTAACGCAGCAAGATTCAATGAAGTTCTCTATGATCCTTTTGGTAAAGATGATTGTTGGGAATTTGTTGAAATTTTTAGCGACAATGAAAATATTAGCCTAGAAAATTGGACAATTTCTGATGGAAATGAAAATGATACACTAATAAAAATAAATAATATAACATCAAACTACATTCTTATACTGGAAAAGGACACTTGTTGGAATTTCAGTGATGTTGCTGTTTATACCGTTGATGATTACGCCATTGGAAACAGCTTAACAAAAGGTGAAGAATTAATTCTTTATGACAACTTAGGAAATATAGTTGATAACATAACCTTGTTAGCTGTAAGCTCTGGGCATAGCATAGAATTCCAAAACAATGAATGGAAGCAAAGTTCTTGTATTAATGGCACACCAGGAAAAGAAAACTCAAGAACTCCGGAATTTAAAGATTATAAGCTAAAAATTACAGAGATCTATCCAAATTGTTTTGAAAACGAGAAAGAATGGATAGAAATTAAAAATACTGGTAAAGAGAAAATAAATCTTGAAGGTCTTGAAATAAGAGATGCTAAAAATAACAGCGTAACCCTAACAACAACCAACACATTTCCTTTAATTTTAAAAACCAAAGATTATGCCGTAGTTAAATTTCCAAGAAATATACTAAACAATAGAGGTTTTGAGAAGATTTATTTGTTTGCTCATAAGAATTTAATTGATGAGGTAAGCTATTCATACACAGAAAAAGGTTTTTCCTGGAGTTTAATAGAAAAACAATGGTACCTAACAGATCCAACACCAGGAGAAGAAAATAAAATTGAAAATTCTATTGAAAAGAACAGTTCTTTAGCAATCATCTCATTTCCAAATGAAACAGAATTTGGAAAAATAATAAAAGTAAAGGTAAACACCTACAAAGGTGATACAAGAAAATATGCTATTTACCTCTACATAAAAAACAAAACATTAGCAAGTGAAAAAACAACTTTTTACATCAAAGAAAAATACAAAAATATAACCCTTACCTTACCTGTTGCAATAAAAGATAACTGTGCTAACAAAAGATTAAAACAAGGTTATTATGAACTTGTTCTTGAAGGCCTTGGTTTAAAAACTAAGAAGCATATTTTCTTAAAGGAAAAATTCTGTAAAGAAACTAAAAACAAAGCTAAGAATACAAAAATAAATACAACAGAAAATAATTTAAAGGCAAAAAATCCAAACATTACCATCAGTTATAAATCGCCGGAAGCTAAAGCAAAAGATCTTGCATTGTATTTGCTTCTGGCAATAACAGCTGTACTAATAATTAAAAAATGGAAATAACAGCAAGAGCAATAATAGAAATTGCTGGCTATCCTGCAGAACACGTTGAAAAAACTATGAATGACATAATTACAAAAATAAAAGCAGAAGATGGCATGCAATTAATGAAAAAAAATATCCCAAAAGTTGAAAAAACAAAGGAGCTTTGGAGCACATTTGCTGATCTTGAGCTGAAATTCAGGAATCTTGAAAAGTTATTTGCTTTCTGCTTTAACTATATGCCTTCTTCAATAGAAATAATACACCCAGAAGAAATAAAAGTTAAAAATATACCTCTTGCAGACATGCTCAACGATATGCTTGCAAAGCTACATCATGCTACTATGATACTAAGAAATCTACAAGCAGAGAATGTTGTTCTGAAAAGAAAACTTCAACAAGGTTAAAATAGAGACTTCTTGATTTTTGTCTTTTTCAACTTAAAATACAAAAATGCACCGATACCCAAAACAAGAATGATAACAGATATTGCTATTATCGGGCCTTTCTTTGGTTTAGCTTCCTCTTCTTGCACGAATTCTTCTGGTATTAATGGCATAGTCTCATTTGTAACAGCAGGAATTTCTTCGCTAATAACCTGAATTGTTAAATTGTAATAATCTCTTGCGCCTTCATCACAACTTATTATTATTGTTCCGCTATAATTTCCTGGTTGAGCGTTAGTAGTATTAACAACAACTTCAAATCCATTAATGCTTCCAGGCTCCAGAATTTGAATTGGCGAGAAATTGATAAAAACCAAATTTTTCAGATTTTCACTAATTTCCACATTAACATTAGTTAAATTCTCGTTCCAAAAATTTTTGAATCTTAAATAAGCTGATAATGATTTATTTTGTTTTATTTCAAGAGAAGCAGATTTTTGAACTTCTATAAATTGTAAAGCATCTTTTGGAGTTGTTGGCTGAACTGCAGGCTTTTCTTCTGGTTTTTCTTGTGGTAGGGTAACATTTTCCTCTCTTTCTTTTGTTAAATTTAAAGCTAAATAAACCACTATCTCATATGTTTCATTGTCATAGCTAACATTAATAAAATTCAATCCTGGATTGGAAACCTTAACATAAACAAGTTCTCTTTGCCCAGTATCTAAGAAAAAAGAATTCTTGTCGATAAAGGCATTATTAGCATGAATGGTAACATTAGTTCCTTGACCATGATTTTTAATTTCAAGATAAATGTAATCCTTATCTTTTAGATAAGCAGCACCTGGATAAACGCTAATTATTGGTTTTGTAAGTTTTTTAAGTAAAAAATAATCTTTGTCTGTTTTGTAAACAATCCTTCCATTTTCTTCATAGCTGTAAGTTACTTGCAAGCTATAGTTAGCTTCTGGTAATGTTTTGATAAGATCAAAATAGCAATAATACAAAGTTTTGTTAATGGCTACCAAATTTAAAGCAACCGTTCTTTCAAATCCATATTCGTCAATAAGCTTTACAGAACTTTCATCAATAGGAAATGGTTTTGAAATATTTATTTTTGCGATTAAAGTTTCTTCGTAAGTGTAGAGATGCCTCTGTAAAGAAACAGCATTCACCAATGGCAGTATTACAATTATTAAAAATAAAAATTTCCATTTCATTTACCAAGTAATTTTCTTGCCTCTTCTAAAGATTTTTCAAGTTCTTCTTCTACTTTCTCTTTTTTTGGCTTTGCTGTTGGTTTTGCTTTTGGCAAAGCTGGAGGCAAAGAAGGTCTTGCAGGTGTTGTTGGTGGTTGTGCTTGCATAGCTTGCAATCTTGCTTTTTCTTTAGCAGCAACATATTCTTCAAAGCTTGGCTTCTTTGGTTTTTTCTTGAACATGCCTGAAAACAAGCTTCCTAAATCTTTAAGTTTTCCAATTTTTGCTAAATAGAAAATTCCTCCACCAGCACCTCCAAGCAAGATAAGCACTATTAATATCCAAATCCATCCTAAGCCAGCTCTTTGACATGCAGGATCATCGGCACAATCGTCATCATCGCAATCCACAAGTCCATCGCCATCATCGTCAATGCCATCGTCACAATAAGTCTCATATGAAATCTCTGGAGTTTCTGGAACACAAATACAATCTTCTGTATCGCAATATTCATTTGCTCCACAATCAACATCACTTGTACATTCCGCTTGATCTCCTCTTTCATCACAAGGAATAAGAACACATTCTCCATTTTCGCATCTATAAAATTCGCCATATGAAGTACAATCCGCGTCAATTGTACATTTTCCCCCACCAGGAGAACAAGCAGGTGTATCTTTACAATCATCATCCTCGCAATCAATCTTCCCATCATTGTCATCGTCAATATTGTTAGTGCAGTCTGTCTCTGTTGATGGAGCTTGGGCTAATGCAATAGTCGTGCTTGGAAGCTCTTGGTTAAAGGCAAGTATTGCTAAAGCTGTGTCAATAATTTTATGATTCCATGAATAGTCTTTCTTGTCTCTTCTAAGCTCAAGCCAGTGCGTAGCGTTTTGATATGCATCAGCAAATTCTCCTGATTGTGATAAAGCTAAAGCCGCTAGTGATGTTTTAACAACATCGTCTCCCCAGCTTCCTGAAGAACTTTGATGAGAAAGCAACCAATCTGCATATGCTTCGGCACTTGTGCCAAGGATTAAATAAAGTAAAGCTATATCTTCTGTTTTATCTGGAAGTTTTGCTTTCAAATAAGGTAAAGTCGGCACGTCTTCGTTTGCAAGTTTATACACTAAAGAGCTCCATAAAGTTGCATCATAATGACAAGATTTTCTGCCCTTCTTTTCAGGGAAGCACACATTGTTAAGCGTAAGTGTAGCTTGTCTGCCCTTTTCATCCCGTAACAAAAAGATTTCTTCGTAAACAGTTCCATGGACTCTGTAAATTAAAGTTATATGCATATTTTCATCACCAACATTAGAACAATCAACAAAGTAAGAGATTGTTTTTTTCTTTGTTGGATTTCCACATTTACTACTCAGCTGACTTGCTGTTTTACTACCAACAGAAACATCAAATTCGTTAGTTGATTTGTTGCCGCATTCTATTTTACAAGTTCCATTTTGTGATGTAATAAACTGTATTTCCCAATCTTGAGGGTTTACTTCTGTGGCAACAATTTCCGCACTACCCAACCAATTAAGGTGCTCACCAATGTCTTGGCCTGTTGTTAAAAAAGCCAGAGTTGCTAATGCTGTGTCATAAGTTTTGCATTTTCCAGCAGGCCAGCAAGCTTCTGTTAAAGAACGTTTTTCATTAAGCTTGTAAAGTACATCTTTAACCACACTTTCATATTCAGGCCTTGTTGCCAAAGCCAATGCAGCAAAAGAAAGCTCTACTGTGTTAAGTTGAGAAAGTTTTTCAACCGTTTGGTTAGCAAGCCATTCATAACTTTGTGCAATATCAAATTCTTCATCTTGGGCAAAACAAGAAATTGCAAGAATGCTAAAAATTGCTAAAGCCAAAAAAATCTTTTTCATTACAAATTAGCTAAAGAATAAATTATTTAAAAAGTTTTCTGTTAAAATTTTATTTTTTCCTGAAAAGAAAAATATTTAAAAAACATATGCGTAAAACCCTTATGAAAAATATAAAATCAAAATTAGTCAAATACCTTGCTATTGCGATTCTTTCAGCCAACCCTATACTTATAACCAACTGCAAGAAGGATTCCATAGAAGATTACGCAATCCCGGGGCTTGAATGTGAATTCTATAATGTATACAATTTTTCTGATGTACTATTCGACAAATCTAAAAAGCCTATTGCGGAGAGAGCAGAATGTCGTGATAACCAATATGATGATATTACACTAAGGTTAATAAAATATCAAAAAGAAAATCGTGCTAAAGAAGAATTCGAAGAGGAATATGAAAAGAGGAAAAAGTGGACACTAGGATGGGAATCACCACTATGGGCAGCATGTGACATCAAAACATGCTACCTTGGTGATCAATGTTTTTCACAAAGGAAAATAAGAAAAGACTACAGGTCCTATTTTATACACGATTTCATACGTTATAAAAATTTTATAATTCATGTCCAACTCATACATGAAGAAGGACATTCAAACTACACATATTTCAACCTAGAAAGAGAAAGAGCTTGGTCTTTAGCTAAGCAACAACTTGATATTATAACTAAAGATTGAAATGATATTAAAAAGCCTTAAATATCTTGCTTCTGGAAAAAGAAGTGTTGTTTTTCTTGCTTCTCTTGGCAGAAAAAAAGTTGTTCTCAAAGTTGAAAAACCAGGAATAGCAGCAAAACATCCACTGAAAAAAGAAGCCAGAATTTTGAAAACCGTTAACAAATACAAAATCGGACCAAAATTAATTAAAGAAGGGGGAAATTTTGTAATTGTTGAATATGTTAAGGGAATTCCAATCTTGGAATTTTTTAAAAAATCAAAAAAGAAGAAAATATTGGAAATAATAAAAGATATTCTTAAGCAATGTAGAATTCTTGATAAGCTGAAACTAAACAAGCTGGAAATGCACAGGCCTATAAAGCATATAATAATTAACAAAAAAGCTACAATGATAGACTTTGAAAGAACGTACAAAACTAAAAAACCAAAAAATGTTACACAGTTTTGCCAATTCCTTATGCAGCATAAAAGATTGTTAAAAGAAAAAGGAATTTCAATAGAAAAACAAAAACTAATTTCTTTGCTTAGAAAATATAAAGAAAAGCAAACAGACGCAAATTTCAAGATGATCGTTTCTTTGTTCTTGACTTCTTGATTGCGTAATTTACAGGGTTCTTTATTTGCTTGCAAAAACTATCTGGCTTGCATATGCCTATTGACTTGTAATACATTTCATTAATACAGTTTGGCGGCAGCAAAGCGCGTTGCTGTCTTTTATACCAGTTAATTTGTGTTCTAATGTAACCTTCTTTTAATGGCTCGTAATTCTTCTTATTCCATTCGTTAACTAACGCTTCTACACTAACAATATCCCAACCAATATTAAGCAAGAAATTTACTAACACGAACAATGCTCTTTTTCTTCCATCTTCCCTAATTCCAGAAAGTATTTTCTTAATACAAGGTGGAAAATTTTCTTCTGAAATGCGTTTCTTGACCTTCGGCAGATTCGCAAGTTGTGGTTTCTTGGACTCTTCTTTGGAGGCCCATTCATAAGCTTGCACAAGCAACAACTTTGTCTCGTCTTCAATTGGATTTTTAATGTCAAGAAAATTTAGTTTTGGCTTAACAATTTTTGGATTTGCATCTTCAATGTTGAAAGTTTTAACATTTTTGATTGGCAGACTAACAAGCCATGTTTTTTCGTTAAGAGAATATGGTGCCCTGAACATATGCCTGCTTGAGATTAAAACAGTATCTATATCAACAATCTTAAAAGGATCGAAATTTTCTAAACTTGCTCCAAGCTCTTTAAGCTGATCTTCTTTTTTAATTTTCAAAATCCTTTCAGTAAGATGAGGCTTAATCATCTCTCTAATATAGGAAGCAATTTTCCTGACTATTTCTGGAAATAGTAAAACAATATTTTGTCCTTTAAACCTGGCTGGAAAACATTCAAATGGCACACCTATATGAAATCCGCTTCCACCAGAAAATTTTATGCTTATGTTTTCAACATCATGAAATTTCAGGGCCTCCATAATAAGCTCTGCTGTAACTTTTGAAACCTCTAAATCTTTGCAATCTATATCAAGAATCAAATCCCAGCCTTTTCTTAAGCTATCAAGTTCCGCTTTTGTCATCCCTGTTCTGAGCTTCATAGGATCTTTCCAGCGCTCTACGCTTATATGCATGCTTGTCATACCTTGCTTAATAAAAGCAAGAACGTCACCAACAAAATTAACAGAATCTGGTCTTTTGCCTCTTAAATCATTAATCCAAATCTGCACTTCTCTGTCTTTAGAAGCTTCGTACAATGCGTTAATTATTTTCTCATTGCTGTAATATAAAGCAGGATTGATCTTCATAGAAGCAATAAGCATAGAAGATTTATATTTTTATTCCTTTGCGAGCTCTGCTATTTCATCTTGAAGCTGCCTACCCCTAGAAGACATCAAAACTATATCCTGCTGCAATTTTGCAATTAAATTTTCAAGTTGTAAGACTTGGTTGTCTATGAGTTCTTTTGTTTCAACAGCTGTTTTCTTAACAACACATCCACCACCAATATTAACAACAAATTCGTCCTTTTTTGTAATCTTACCTTCTATTAAAATTCCTGGGCTTAATGTAAAAAAAATTTTTGAGTTTTCTTTGATGTTCTTTAACTCTTCTATAGCCTCAGAGATATTTCTAAGTTCAACAACTTGTTCTTCTATGTATGTAAGTTGCTGCTGTAGTTGCTTTATTTGTTGGTCTATTAATTGCAATTCAAGATATTTTTCTTGTAATTTTTGCTCTTTATTTTTCATTCTTCTTTTTCTTTGTTGTCTTTTTCTTCTCGGCTTTTTCCTTGGCCTTTGATTTTTCTTCTGATTTTGTTCCTTTCTTTTCTGATTTCTTTGCTTTCCAAGGTTTTTGTTGCTCTTTAACCTCTATACCAATACTTGCTAATGCTTTAATAACATCTTCGTGAGATGCTGCTTTTTTAATCTTAACAAATTTATTTGTTGGTTCAAGATGCATAATATTGCATTTCCTTCTTTTTACTTGCCCATCTACTAATACAAATTTGTTGTCCACTTTATCAACAATTACAGCAATCTTTCCAGCTTCTCTACCTGCTGTTTTTATGCAAACCCTTCCTATATCGAGCAATGCCATTTTACAAACTTCGAGCTTTTTCTTTTATAACTTCTCGCAAACATTTAGCACATAGATACCCTCCATAGGGTCTTGAAGGCCTTTTTTCGGTTTTTGAAAGTTTTCTTAGCTTTATAGGCCTTTCTCTTGGAACTCCATGTAATGGCTTTTTGCAAATAGCACATTTTGCTTTAGAGGGCTTTCTTTTTCTATAATGGATAACAGTTTTTCCACCAGGTGTTCTAACGTAAACCCTTCTTAGCGACCTTGATTTTCTTCTACCTTCTGGCATTTTAATACACCTTTAGTAGTTTTCTTAATAACGTGTTTAAGATTACCGCTAATATTAAGTATATCCAAAACCAGCTAAGGCCAAAGACCCTAACTGGCTTATTGCTGATTACTATTTTTCTAACATCATCCCTATAAAACTTTATCGGTTCTTTATAAAGGCGCTTCTTTGTAATTAACACCTCTGCAGAATAGGTTTCGTTATTGTATAAAAAGTTAACTGTGTACTCTCCTTCTTGTTTTGGAAGCAACCTCCATGTTACAGAATTATTTACTTGCTTAGTTTTATTATCTAAAAGTTCTATTGCTGCAGGCAACATAATTTCTACATTCCCAGACGCAGAATCTTTGAAGTAAATAGTTACATTAAATTCCTCTCCAGGAATTAAAGGATAGTATGCAAGATGTGTTGCGAGCCAAGCAAATATTATTAATATTGGTAATAGTGTAGCAATCATTGGTTTCATTGTTTGTTTCATTTGCTTAACGCTTAACTCCATAGATTTTTTCTGCAAGGCAAGAATTTTTTGTGTGTCCTTGGTTGATTTCATTTCTCTTTTAAGTTTGTTTAACTCTTCTTTAATTTCTTTAAGCAATTTTTGATCTGTTAGTTTTTTGTAAATTAGCACACTTACCAAAGAAACAAGAAACGTAATAATAAATATGCACCAAAACTCTGGCAATTTTAACAAGTATTCAAAAATAGGATCCAATATTGGATTGAAAATTTTTCCGATTGATGTTAGTAATGTCATTGTTTGGCTATTATTTTTCTTAACGCAGGATACATATCCATCATATGTTGTTGGGCAATTTCCTCATAAAAGCGATAGATGATCATAACTGCAAGCAAGATTCCTGTGCCTCTGGCTAAAGCTCCGGAAACATCAGCAACACCAGCAAGAATTCCAACCGCGATACCGCCCATTACTGTCAGCGGCAAGATATAGCGCTTAAGCAATGCTTCCAAAACCCTGACATCTCTCCTAAATCCAGGAATTTGCAAACCAGAAGCCATTATTGTTTCTGCTTGTGATCTTGGATCCATGCCAGAAGTTTGCATCCAAAACACTGAAAACAGCGTAGCTCCTGCTATCATAAAAAATAAATAAATAAATGCTTGGCCAACTATTTTCCAAGAAAGTGCACCAGTTAAAATCCCAACAAGAATGTTAGGGGAATGTAATAAAGCAACTAAACCAGTAGCAGGCATGTTGCCAGTAAATGTTCCAAGCAAGGGATAACCCCAACTTTCAAGCAGCTTGCCAAGTAATTGAATATTTGCCATCAAAGCAGCAATTAAAATAACAGGAATATTGCTTGTGTATAAAAAGTGTAAAGGCCATCTTATTCCATAACCCCTTATTCTTCCAAAGCTAAGCGGAATTTCAACCTTAATAGCTTGAAAATAAGTTGCAAGGAAGTAAACCGCAATTGTGCTAATAATAGCACTTAATGCAAGTAGAGCAGCTGTTTTTTCTCCAGAGCTTAGAGAAAGCAAAAACACCCAAACTTGTCCTGTGGGTGATTGCCCTGACCCAAAAGCCCATGTGCCTGCCTCTGTTAAAGGCGAGAAAGCTCTAATAAAAATCTCAGCTGAAACATTTGCTGCTATAAACAAAGAAACACCACTCCCAAATCCCCACTTGTTAACAATTTCATCCATGTATAAAACAAGAAATCCGCCAACTATAAGCTGCAAAATCAAAACAAGTTGCATAACAAAATATTGCCCTGGAGCCAAGGTAGAAGCAGGTGCAAGTCCACCCATAAAAACATAAACACAACTCTCAAAGATAATAAAAAAGATTGTTAGCAATCTTTGAACGCCTTCAAACCTTTTCCTACCTTCAGGACTTCTAAGATCAAATTTCCACAAGCCAGAGCCATTTAACAATTGTAAGACTATAGAAGCTGTAACTATTGGTCCTATGCCAAGCGTCATTATACTTCCAAAACTAGCCCCAAGTATTATGCTTAGTTGCTCAAATCTTTGTAGTGCGTTTACGCTTAAACCAAATAAGGGTATAACAGAAAGAACAAAAAAAGAAACAAGAATTATCAGCGTCCACTTTAATTTTTGTTTAAAAGAAAGCCTTCTTTCAAGCGGTGCTTTTATGTCTGGCAACCAAGAAAGAACTTTAGCCAACATTTACAACACCACCAGCTGCTTCTATTTTTTTTCTTGCACTTTCAGAGCAAGCCTTGCAGACAACTTTAAGCCTTACATTAACATTTCCCCTTCCAAGAAGTTTATCTATACCAAATTCATTAAGATCTATAACATAAAAATCGTCTTCCTTCTTTGAAAAACTTTCAAGATTGCGAATAATTTCGTCAATATTAATAAACTTAATTTCTTTACTTGTTGGACATTTAAAGCCACTTTTGCCAAAATATTCTTTGCCATAACGCTTTAAAATCATCTGTTTTTTGTGGTGTGCTCTTTTTCCAGAACCAGCCATACCTCTACCGCCCCTACTGCCAGCTCCCCTGTGGCGTTTTTTCCTACCATATCCACAAGACCTTGTGCCGCGTTTCTTGTGAATTTTATGTTTTGCCATTTTAAATCATTCTTTTTACCAAGTCATTAATTTTATCTTTCCTATAACCCAAAGCACCACCCATTGAAAATGGTTTTTTTATCCCACCGCTTTCAAACCCATATAAAGGCGGTTTCAACTTAAATACAGGCCTTAAGCCAGGAATATCTTTAAGTTTCATTCCTCCAGAGATTATTTTTTCTGCAAGTTCGTCAAAAGTCATATTTAATTTTTCTTTGATGTATTGTTCTGTTAATGGCTGACTTCTTGGGAGTTTGCCTCTTTTCTCAAGCAAGAGTTTTAGTGTTTCTTTGTCAATTTCTCCCCAAGTAACATAATCCTTAACAACATCAAGCATTCCTAGTACAGATGGCGTGGCATCGTGAATAGCACAGTTATGCTTCTTTCTCAACCTTAACATCTTTAGTGCATCTTTGACTTTTTTCTTAACATTGATTGCTCCCCTAATTTGTATTACTGCTAGCTTCGTCATTTTGCACCCTCTACAATACCAAGCTTTCTTGCATGTTCTTCGCTAACCTTTACTGAGTTAAGGTTTTTTAAAGCATTAATAACAGCTTTAACAAGATTCATTTTTGTGCTTGCTTGACCTGTAGCTTTTGAATAGACATCCTTTATCCCTGCAAGTTCTAATATCTTTCTTGTTTCTGATTCTGCCACCAAGCCAGCGCCTTTTGGAGCAGGCATCAATTTTACTTTCACACTTCCACATTTCCCTTCAACAATAAAAGGAATACTATGGGGCTCTTTACATGCACAAGCCCAAGACCCGCAACCCCTCTTTATTTTGATAATATTTTGCTTTGCCCTCTTAAGAGCTTTTTCTCTTGCAGGCACAGTTTCTTTTGATTTACCAAAACCGATTCCTACATAGCCATCTTTATTACCAACAACTATTGCTGTTTGGAATTTTGGTTTATTGCCCTCTGCTGTTTTCTTTTGGGTTTGTTTCCAAATACTTCTCTTTCCGCCACCGAACTTTCCTTTTGATTGACCAATAGCAAGTAACTCATGCTGCAATCCTGGCAGCAGAATATCAACAATTTCTGGTTCAAGGATTTTAGCACCAGAATCAAGAATTTGATCAATATTTTTTATTTCTCCATTAAGAACCTTTTTGCCAAGTGAGGTTTTTGGCTTCCATGTCGAGACAAGCCCTTCTTTATGTCCAAGCTCTACTTCTGGTTTCTTAAGTTCTGCAAGCTCTTCTTTTGCTACTTCTTCTTCGGCTTCGAGCATTTCACTAGCTGCTTCAAGCTCTTCTTTCGCTTCAGCAGGGTCTTTTTCCCTTGCTCTTTTCCTTATTATTTCTGGCATTTTCAAGCTTGTTTTAGGATTTTATTTTTTACTTCCTCGAAATTTTCAACTAATCTTGGCTTGTAAGTTGAGAATTGTATTGGTATACCTTCTTTTTTAACTTTTTCGTAATATTCAGCAATGTGCTTTCCTTTGATTCTTGACTCATCTGGCAATATTTCTTTGGTATGAGGAACATTAATCTCAGCATCAAGTACGCCTTTCAAGGCAGCAAATAATCGCTCGCTTGTTTTTGATTGCAATCCCATATCAAGAATAGCTTCACTAATGTTTTTTTTCTTGGCAATCTTTCCGGCAAGCAAACCAGTAAGATAAGCAGCAGGTGTGTTGCCTAAGCCATAATTCCAACCAAAATCTCTAAGCTTGCTTGCTGTTACCCCACAAACCACATGATCCTGGCCCTTGGAATTTACAAACTGTACAATAATATTGTTTAAGGTTTTTCTTACAACAAGCCTTGTCTTTTTAGAGCTAAGCAACTTTAGCCTCTTTCTATAATCTGTCTTACATTCTCTTTTCCTTCTATAAGCCACAGTATAGTTTTTTGTTGCCATTTTATTTTTTCTTTGCAAGATTGAACTCCTCAATAAACATCTTTATATGCCTTATACTTCTGAAAAATCCTCCTCTGGCTTTTTGTCTAAGCGCCCTATAAACTTCTTGGCTAATATGACCTTTATCTTTTAACATCTTCAAGAACTTTCTCTGGGCTCTGATTCTTTGCATCCACAATTCTTTCCTTGATAATCTTGCACCCCTACTTCCTTTTCTGCTACCAGGACCCTTTCTTCTGCCTTTTCTTTTTTGTTTTAATCTTTTTCTTGCTCTTGCCCTCGAAACACCTTGTTTTTGCAAGACCTTTATTGCACCTTCTTTGACAAGTTTTCTTATATCATCCTTTGTGATAGCTTCTTTTATTTCTGCTGCTCTGCTTGGATCTAGCTTAACTCTATCCAAACCAACTTTGTAAAGACTTGCAGTCATCCTTTTTTGCAAACTTAAATTTGTCATTTTCAGGCCTCGGATTTCTTCATTTTTTCTTTAATTTCCTTTTCAACCTTCTCAATACGCTTTTCTTTGGCTTCTATTTCTTTGGTTTCAGGTTTTTCGGTTTCTGTTTTTGATTCTTTTTTAGGCTTTTCTTTCTTGGCTTTTTTAGCTTTTTTCTTTGCTTTTTCTTCTTTTATCTTATTAATCTTTTCAACAATTTTTTCCTTACTGACATTCAAAACTTTTACACCAAGCTCATTTGCTTTTTCAAGAAGTTTTAGCTTTTTCTTTTTTCCAACATTAGAAGCTATAATTGCAAGCTGTTTTTCCTTATCAATATCAAGCAAATCCTTTTCATTATTTACCAACACAGGATACTTACCTTCAATAGTAAATCTAACATCAGCAGGATTTCCATAGCCTACCTTTGGAACTTTTCCATGACCTTTAAGCCTTAGCCTTAGTTTATTATGCAACCCTCTTGGCTTTCTCCAACTATCAAAACCCTTCACATTCCAATCGCGCCTTAAAAATTCTGGTTTTTTTCTTTTCATTCTTCTGGGTGTGTTTTTTCAACAATCCATATTCCATCTTGAAATACACGCCTGTCACGGTTTTTTATTCTTGTAGATTGTTCTATGTTTGCTGCTGTTTGACCAACACTTTCTTTGTTGATACCTTTAACTATTACAAATTCTCCATCTATGTTAACATCAACATCATTGTAAAGTTTTGCTTCTCTTGGGATTTTTTCACCAAAGAAGTTTTTAATTATAAGCTTTCCATTTGAAATGCTAACATTCATTGGGAAATGTCCAGAACAAATCTTAAGTTTTGCTACATAACCTTTTGTCACCCCGACAATCATATTTCTAAGGTGTGCAGCAAACGTATTAATAAACATTTTATCCCTTTTTGTTGGTTTTTTATTGGTAGTCTTAACAACAAGTTTATTATCAACGATTTCGAACCTTGTACTTGGATGTTTGAAGTCTCTTGTTAGTTCACCTTTGGGGCCTTTAATTGTAACTATACTACCATCTATGCTAACATCAACGCCTTCTGGCAACTCCAGGACTTTTGGTTTAATTGGTTTTGCCATTTTAATAACAATAAGCCACAAGCTTGCCACCTATTTTTTGTTCTTTTGCTTGTATATGTGTTAACAAACCCTTAGTTGTTGTCAGTATTATTATTCCAAAATCTTTAGCAGGCAGGAATCTTTTTTCGTATTTTTCAAGTTCTTTGTAACTCACAGAAAATCTTGGTTTTATTGCTCCGCATTTGTTAATATTCCCAAGCAAATTTATTTCTATTTGCCCCCCCTTTCTGTCTTTATTAGCCTTAAATTCACCAATATAACCCTGTTCTCTCAACAACTCCATTACCCTAACAATAAAATTTGATATAGGTCTAATTACGCAAATCTTCTTACCACGCTTCTCGCAATTCAATAAATGCGAGAGTGCATTTGCTAACGTATCGTTCAATGCCATTTTTCAGCTGTTTTTTTTAAACCCAAGATCTTTAGCTATTTCTCTAAAGCATTGTCTACAAAAATCAAGTCCATACTTAGAAATGTGTGCACCTATCCTTCCACATCTTTTGCAGCGTTTTAATGCTCTGCCAAATTTTCTTAGCTTAGGAGCATTGTGCTTAAGATACTTCTGCCAGATTGCTGGCTTTGCTTTAAGTTGCGTATACGCCTTTTCAAAGTTGGAATATGTCATTTTATACCACCTCTATGCCAAATTCTTTCTTTACAAATTCCATGGCTTCTTCTTTGCTGATTCTATGCTCTTTTGGAATCTTTCTCTTTTTAAGTCTTCTGTGTTTTATCCTATAGCCAGGCCTTGCCAAAGTAACAGCAACATCCAAGCCAAGCATTCCAATTTCTGTGCTGTATTCAACACCAGGAATATCAATGTACTCATGGATACCAAAAGAAAAGTTGCCATTGTTATCAAATTTCTCATTTGGTAGTTTACCAATAGCTTTTAACAATCTTGCCAGTAATTCTTTGGCTTTTTCCTTTCTAAGCGTAACCTTACAAGCAATTGGAAGCTTGGGCCTTATATTCCAAGCAGGAATTCTTTTTTTGCTGCTCGTAGCTACTGGCTTAGCATTTGTAATCATAGCTAGCAATTTCATGGCTTTCTCTAGTTTTTCACCTGGTTCTCCTATACCTATGTTAAGTGTTACTTTTTCTATGTATATTTTTCTCATCGGGTTTTCCATTTTAAATTGGCAAGACAGATTTTTCTTTGCCTATTACAAATGCATAGTCCTTAAGGGTAATATGTTCCTCGCCATTTACTTGAAAAACGATTTTTGGTTTTTCAGGATATTTTCCATGCAAGATTTGTTTTACCTTACCAATATAACCTTTATACCTCCCATCAGTTATCATAATCCAACAACCTTCTTTAAGTTCAAAAGCGTCTTTTATTTTCTTGTTATTAAAATCAAAAACAATTGTATCGCCAACATGATACATATTTTTATCAAGCAATATGTTCCTTGAATCATGCAAGTTAAGCTGCAATTTTCCATGCTTAACCATTGTTTTGCCAATAATCTTGCATAACTTAAAACCTGTGTCTTTTATTTCTTGAAGTTTAAAGTTTCCTTGCCTGTCATAAATCATAACAAAAGACTTCCCAAGTTTAGGAATTTCTATAACATCCATAATCCCAATAGGAAACCTGTGTTCTTTGATAATTTTTTTGTTAATTATTATGTTTCCGTCATTAAGGATTTTCTTTGCTTCTTTTGTTGTTTTTGCCAAGCCAAGCAGGTATTTTAGCACAAGAACTAATGGCAAGCATCTCTTTAAGCCATGAGGCCCAGAGATGGGTCTAGCTATCCATTTTCTTTCCTTTCTGGGTATAGGCCAATTTTTAGGTGCCGCTAACCTTGACAGATGCATTTTTCTCTAGCTTTTGCCTCCTTATTTTATCCTCAAGATTTAAATCAGTTAGCATCAAATTGCTTGGATCGAGAGGGTAGAGGGATTTTGTTCCGTCTCTGCGTGTTTGTTCAACGCCTTCAACATAAACCTTTGTGTGTTTTACATCTACTCTAGTAACTTTTCCAACATGCTTTTTAAATTGTCCTCTGAGTACTTTAACTGTATCACCTTTTCTTACCCTTAATGTACGGATACCATATTTTTTCCTTAGCTCTTTGCTAAGATGAACATGCAAAAATTTTGATCTTATGTGCAAGGGAGCATTGTATCTGTATTTGCGTTGCTTTCTTGGTTGTTTGCTTGATTTCCATTTAGCAGACCATTTCTTTGCCATTTTAAACTACCATGCTTGCTATTTTTGCAACACCAGGCCATTTTTCAGCAGCTTCTTTTGCAATAGGCCCTTTAATCAATGTGCCTTTAGGGTTGCCTTTTTCGTCTTTTAAAACAACAGCAGCATTATCTTCAAAAGCTATTCTCGTGCCATCTTTTCTTCTGTATTCTTTTTTTTGCCTGACTATGATAGCATAAACAACCTGCTTTTTCATTTCTGGTGTGCCACTTACAACAGATGCAACAATCATATCACCAACACCTGCGTAGAGGTGTCTGCCTTTTCTACCTTTCTTACCAATAGGAGCTATAAATCTTATTACCTTGGCTCCTGAATTATCACAAACCGTAATTCTGCTTTCTTTTTGAAATGCCCTTGTTATCTTTGCATTAACTGCTTTCATTTTTGCTAAGCTTTTGAACTATTACAAAATGTTTCATCTTGCTTATAGGCTTACATTCCATAACCTTTACTTTGTCACCAACTTCAGCATGAATACACTCAGGATTATGAACCATAATTTTTGTGCGACGTTTTTCATAACGCTCGTATTTTGGCAAATAATATAATCTTGGCCAACCCACCATTGCACTTCTATGGCCGCTAGTCTTTAATACAACACCTTCAAAAATTTTACCCCTAGGCTTTAAATTCCCATGAAAAGGGCAATGCTTATCTTGGCAAGTACTTTCAGGAATAGGTAAATCTATGCCTATATTCTTTGCTTTATCTTGCTTTTTCTCTTGCTTGCTTTTTTCTTCTTTTTGTTTAGGCATTTTTAATCTTCTTTTTTAGCCTTTCTTCTGGTCTTCCTATTAAATATTTGCCCTCTATCCTGTAAATTTTGCCATTAAAGTGAACATTTAACACTATTTGATCTTTTATAAGCTTTTTCTCTCCATGTTGTGTTGCTATTGTTAGCATATTCTTAGTTTCGTCTACTATTTTACCTTTGACGCCTATTAGGCATTTATTCTTTGCTTCTGTTACTTCTGCATACCTACCAATAAACTCCTGTCTAATCAAATCTCTGAGTTTCATTTTGTTGCTTTTTCTTGCTTAGCTACTTACTCTACAACTACCGAATCTTTGCTAAAGCCTAGCTTTGCAAGCACGTCTTTTATCTTGTCTTTGTGGTTTCCTTGTAATTCTATTTCGTCGTCTTTTACAGTTCCACCGCAAGCAAGTTTTGATTTAAGTTCTTTTGCTATTTCTTTCAAGTTTACAGCTTTCTTGTCAAAACCCGAAACCACTGTAACTTTTTTGCCATATCTTCGTTCAACTACTTTTACTGTTATCTGTTGTTTTTCTCTTGCTATTTCTTTACAAACGCAGAGTTCCTTTGGCAATCCACACTTCTCGCAAATCTCGCTCATTTAACCCCCTTTTCCTTTTGCATTAAGAGCATTAATATTCTTGCAATTGTCTTGCGAATAGATCTTATTTTTCCAGGATTTTCCGGACGAGTGCCGCTAGCAACTTGAGAGCGAAGCTTCATTAAGTCTAGTTTTAAATCTTGCAATCTCTTTTTAAGTTCATCTGTGTTTAACTTTTCAAGCTCTTTGAATTTCATTTTTCCTCTTCCATAACAATAGACCTATCTTTAATTGTTATTTTATCTGGCAATTTCACATCTGGTGTAAGTATAGAAACCTTAATACCTATAGCTCCAGTAGGCAGATCCGCGGATGCAAAAGCTCTTTTAACATAACTTTGCGATATTTCACCAGACTTTTTAAGATAACCAGCCTTAAAACGCCATGATTTTGCTCTTGTGCTAGGAACACCCCTTCCAGAAATAACAATCTCTGCCCCAAGAGCACCTGCTTTCATAATGTCTTCAAGTACTCTATAGCCAATTGACTTAAATCTTTTAGGCCCAAATCTCTGAAAAAGCGTAACAATCCTGTTAGCAACAGCATGTGGGCTTAGATTTGGATTTTCGATTTCAACAACTTCAATTTGTGGATTCTCTAAGCCAAATTTTTCTTTTAGTAAGTTTGTTAGCTCTTGTATATTGCTTCCGCGTCTACCAACAACCAATCCTGGTCTGGAAGTGTAAATAGATATCTTTTCTCCTAGCGGAGTTCTTTGGAATTCAAGATGGCTAAAGCTAGCTTTAGCAAGAAAATTTGTAATAAATTCCTCTACTTGTTTTTCCTTCATTCTTTGCTGAACAACTTGGCGTTCTATCATTTTTTTGTAATTTGTTTTTCAGCAAGCTCTATTTCTATATGTGTTGATTTCATTTTTCTTCTTCTGTGCCTGCCAAAGTGCCATCTTGTATTGCCCTTATTTGCAACCATTCTTGCAATATATAAATTCTCAACGTTCATTCCTTTGTTTTCGGCATTTGCCTTTGCGCTTCTCAAAAGTTTTAGTATTGTTTCTGCAGCCTTAATAGGATATCTACCAGCAGCAATGCCTTTACCTTTTTTATGCCCAACATCTCTATTGTAACGTTTCAACGGAACTGGAAATTGCTTTGCAATAATTTGCTCAAGCATTTTCTCAGCCCTATTAACATCTTTATAGCGTAACAAATTGCAAAGCTCCACGCTAAATTTTCTTGAAATTCGCAAGTTGTGACTAACAAGTTTTGCTATCTCCATTTTTACTTAACAGACATGAACGCACTTGATCTTGTAGCACCAATACCAGGAGCTGAGTGTTGAACTCTCTTTCTTGTAAGTGAAAATTCTCCAAGATAATGCCCAATCATTTCTGGTGTTATTTTAACTGCTGTGAATTCCTTACCATTATAAACCTGAAAAATCCACCCAACCATTTCTGGCAAGATAATCATATCCCTGCAATGTGTTTTTATTGGTTTGTTTATGCCTTTCTCTTTAAATTTTCTTAACTTTTCAAGAACTTTTTTGTGTTCCTCTTTTAGACCTCTTTTCAAAGATCTTCTTTGACGAGCTGGCATAATACTGGCTAATTCATTCAGGGACATCTGCATTAATTCCTGCAGTGTTTTTCCTTTATAAAGGAATTCCTTTGGCATTTTTACTTACGTTTTCCTGTGCGTTTTGCTCTTATTAATCCTACTTTAGCACCTGGAGGTGCGTTTCTCTTGGGAACAGAGCATCTACCCTTGTGCCTTCCCCTACCGCTACCAAAAGGGTGATCAACAGCATTCATAGCAACAGCAGATGTTCTTGGGTAAAGCTTTCCTCTTGCTTTCATCGCATGATATTTATTTCCAGCTTTAACAAATGGTTTTTCTTTCCTGCCTGAACCAGCAATCTTTCCAACAGTAGCTCTGCAATTTGGGTGTAATATTTTTGTTTTCTTTGAAGGTAACAAAACAGCAACCCCACTTGGTACCTTGCTAACCACCCTTGCAGAAGATCCAGCAGTTCTAACAATTTTTCCTCCGTCTCCAGGCCTAAGTTCTATGCAAAATATTTCCGTGCCCTCTGGAATACTTGCTAATGGTAAGATATTTCCTATGCTAACAGGTGCTTTTGAGCCGGCATAAACAATATCATCAACAGCTATTCCCTCAGGAGCCACTTGCAAGCATTCATGTCCTGTTTCATATTTAACAAGCATAAGCGGAGCACTGTGGCCAACAGAATTTATCAAAGCCATAACCTTACCTTTAATAAAACCATCCTGCTCATGTTGGTCAAGTGGCTTGTAGCTAATAGCGCCTGCATACCTATGACTAGGTGATCTGTAACGTGGTGTTCCACGGCCCCTTCTTTGTTGGATTAAACGCTTTCCCATTTTACATTAAACCAAGCTTTGTCATTACATCCATAGCAGGAGTATCTTTTGCAAGTTTTATATAAGCTTTTTTCTTTCCTTTTGATGTGATAAGTGTATTAACTTTCAGCACTTTTACATTAAATGTTTTTTCTATCTCATCTTTAATTTCTTTCTTGTTTGCTTTTAAGGCTACAACAAATGTTAGTTTATTCTCTGTTTCAAGTAACTTTACAGCCTTTTCTGTTGTTAGCGGGTAAAGCAAGACTTTCATTTTTTATCATAAAATAGGTTCTCCTCTTTAAGTTTTTTTATGGCTTGTTCTGTAAATATTGTTAACCTTGGCTTTAATCCAGGTGCAAGTAGTTCTGCATTTAAATTGTTAACAACAGCAATATCTACACCAGGCAAATTATCAGCAGATTTGATAAGCTTACACCTTTTGGAAACAACAATTAAAGGTCCTTTTTTCTTTTTGTAACGTCTGCCTCTCAATTTGCCCCTACCAGCCCTTACTTTTTTCTTGCTCGCTCTTTCAAGTTCTTTGCTTAGGTTTAAAGCTTCAAATACCTTTTCCACATCCTTTGTTTTTGTCAGTTCTTCAAATTTGTCTTCTATAACAATGGGTAATGTCCCTTCGTAAGCAGTTTCCCAAGCAAGAAGCTCTTTTTCTTTTGTAGTAGCGAGAGCGCTTCTTATAGCCTTTCTTTTTTCTTTCTTGTTAATTTTCTCGTCCCAGACTTTTTCTGCTTTAGGGGGATGTGCACGTCTTCCTCCCACGGTCCCAGGAGCAACAGCACCAACCCAACCAAAGTGCATTCCCCTTCGCCACATTGTTTTTCTTGGAACTCTGCTAATGCCCAAACCATAAGCACCTTTATAGGCACGTCTTCTTCTAGAAAGTTTAGCAGAATGTCTTTTTCCTGCTTCTGGAGAAGCACCATATGGCTGGCGTTTATGGGACTGTATAGCAAGAACAGCCCTCTTTATCAAATCTGGTCTGTATTCTTCATAGAACTGACTAGGCAATTCTATTTCCTTAAGTTTCTTGCCATCTATGCTATAAACTGGTACCTTCATTTTACAATTTGCACTATTTGATATTGTTCCTTTCTAACTGGTTCTCGAATAGTGTCTATGATTTTGATAATTCTTTTTCTTGCTCCTGGCACAGAGCCCTTTAATAGCAAAACATCATTCTTGACAACACCATACTTATGAAAACCACCAGCAGGTGTGATGTTTTGAGGATTAATCGCAAGTATTAGCTTATTATACTCTGTTCTTGTATGAAAACCCATCTGCCCCCTTTGGGGCACCCTCCAATCGACCTTGGCAGGTGTCCACGATCCAAGATTGCCTGTGGAGCGCCTTTTCTTTTCAGATTTGTGATGCTTTAAACTGATACCAAATCTCTTAACAGGTCCTTGGAAGCCTTTTCCCTTTGTAACAGCATGAACATCAACATAACTGCCTTCATTAAAAACATCACTTAGCTTTATTTCTTTGCCAAGTATAGATTTTGCATAATTAAGTTTTTCATCTTTATTCTTACTACCAACAGCCAACTCAAAGATTTCAGGCTTTTTCTTTCCTATTCCTGTTTTGTGTGGTATGGTATGGACAAGCAGCTTAACATCATCAAATTCTTGTGGAATTTCTTGTTTTTTCTTTTTAGGTATGCAAATTTTTCTGTCAAGCTCTTTAGCAAGATTATCAGCAAGCACTTCAGAAATAAGTTTTAAACCATAAACAGTATTTTTATAAAAACGCAAACCCATAACAAATAAAGGCGGACATTCTATGACAGTCACGGGCAAAGCAATTTGTTGGCCTTTTGTTGGAGAATTTTGTGTATTGTCTAAAGCAATTACATGCAACATACCAACCTTATAACCAGCAAATCCTAGCGGCTTAGCGGATTCGCAACTAGGCCAAGACCTAATTCTTGGAACAATGGATTTTGCTCTCTTTCTCGGCCAAAATTGCAAACTTCCTGCCCTAGGCTTATGGGCCCTCGCCATTTTAAAAACAAGCAAAGCAAGGATTTATAAAATTTTCTAAGTTTATATACAAAATTCTTTTTCTAGCAAAGCTGCTTTGCCATCAAAAGAAATCTTCCTTATTATTTTCCCATAACGCTTTGCATACAATCTTGCCTTTTCAAAATCGTTTTCATATTCCTTTGGGATTTCTATTTTCTCTATTATAAAAGTATGCTCTATTTTCATTTCTTTTGCGTTATCATTAACACCAAAACCATAATCTTCTACTATTGCATTATCCAAAAAACTTGCAACGCAGAAATTAGCTTTCAATTCTTTTCCTGGCTTTGGCAAAGATGTCTTGCAAGCTAAGCTACACTCGTTAGATTTTAATTTAAGCAATAAATAATCAAATTTAAATTCTTCATGGAGCTTTAGCAAATCATCGGGGCTTATTTCTGATTCAAGAATTTCTGCTTTGTACTGTACACCCCATTTTTTAGTATCAAAACTGATGTTAAATTTCTCAAGCCTATTTGCAATCTCTTTAGCAGAAACAATCAACCCAGAAATCTTGATTTTTGATTTTTTTGAAAATTGTGCTACGCTTCTAACCAAGTCATTACAAAATTCATAACTTGTTTTGATAGAAACGTTCTTTCCAATTTTAATTTCTATTAAAGCTCTGTGCTCATATTTTCCTTTACCAAACCTCATAAATTGTTTCCTTACTGTTTCGTCAATTTTATTTTCAAAAATCTTTTTTATGAAATTCATTTTAACAACTTATACATTCCATAACAATATTTTTTAAGGTTCCAAGATTTATAAAGTTTTAAAGCTTTTTTGTTTTCTACAGCAACATATAATGTTAAAGCTTTGGCTCCTTTCTTTTTTGCCCATTTAATAAATTCATTTTTTAATTTTGTTGCAACACCCTTATTTCTATAATTTTCATCAACAAAAATTTTTTCTATATGTGCTGTCTTTTCAATTTTAAAACCCCGACGCTTATTAATCTTCCCTAAAAGAAAACCAATAATTTTGTTATCCGCTTCAGCAATCAGAGCAAGCTTATTTCTCTTCTTTATAAATCCTATAAAAAGCTTTTTCCACACCTTTCTCATCTTATCAGAAGGTTCAAATAATTTCCAAACCTTAAAACGAGAATGATAAAGCACAAATTTTTCATCCAGACTAAAAACAGTTTTGTAATCTTTTTCTTTAGCCTTTCTAATTTCAACATTCATTTTCTATAAAGTTTTCTTTGCAATCTTTCACCAACCAACACCCAATAAACAGCTGCTGCTGTCCCAATTATAAGTATAATTAATATTGTAGTACTCATTTTTTCTTTTTCTTTTTAAGCATATTTTTTAACACAGGCAATGTTCTTTCGATTTCAGCAAGCTTCTCTTTGTATTTGTTAATTCTTATCTTGTAAACTGCTTCTGGAATTTTTCCTAATTTAAATCTTTCTGTTTGTGTTTTCTTGATTAATTCTTTCAAAGCTTGTTTTTCGCTTTCAAGCTTTTTAATCTTTTTCTTAACAAGAATTTTTGAGATTATACTATGCAAAACAATACCTAAAACAATAAGGAAGCTAAACAAAATAAGAATCCCCTTCCAGTTTCTAACAAAGAAATTTTTTGTTGATTCTCTGGAAATGTAAATTAAACTTTGTTTTCTTTCCTCCTCTTCAAGAGCAAGTTTTAAACCTTCCAAATCTTTTTCAACATCATCGTAGCGTTCATCGTAAAAATCTCTTTTTGCTTTTTCCAATAAGGAATATGCCTTACTAACATTAAAACCAAGAGATTCGTAATAAGAAATTTCCCTCTCCATAGCATTAATTCTATCAAAAAGATAAAATGCCTTTTCTTTTGTGTAAGAAATATTATTTGTATAAATAACAACATCATCATAGCTAAACCCTTGCCAATCAAGTCCTGAAAGATATTTTCTTGCTTTTTCTGCAAGTTCGCCAGTGGCATTATGCTTAAGAATATCAGCAAATTCTGCTCTTTCATAAGCCTTCTTTGCCAATTCAAGCAAATCTTCAACATAGTTTGTAGAGAAATTTGTTTCCCTCATTAGTTGTATATCTTTTGTAGCATTTTCTATAGCATTCTTTGCTTCTTCTTTTGTAACAGCAAGCACACTAAACAAAAGAACAATTCCAATTATGCAAAATAGTACCTTTTTCATTTTTTCTTTATGAGCAAAGCGGTTAACTTTTCATCTTCTATTTCTGCAAGTCGTTCGTGATAAGAATTAAGCAATTCCTCATAAACATTTTTTGGAATTTTTTTCTTCTCGTAATAGTCTCTTTGCAATTTTTTAATCGCATTAAGCACCTCATTAGTTTCTTTATCAAGCTGTTCTATTAAGCGCTCGCCTTTTAACAATTTTATTCTCTTGTTCCTTAACTTTATCCTTTCTTTTTTAATTTGGGCCAACCTTTTTTGATGGGAATCAAGTTTTCTCTTATATTCACTTGAAGACATCTTTCCTTTTTCAAAATAATCCTCTTGCAATTCAAAAATCAATTTTCTAACATTTAGTTCCTCATTTGCAAGCATGTCCAGTTTTCTTGCTATGCTTGATTTCAAATATTGTCTATGCCCTATTGTAGCAAACATAAAAGCTAGCAATATGCTAACAATAATTGCCCACCAATAATTGGAAATATAATAAAGTAAATCTTTCTTTATTTGCGATTCTATGGCAAGTGTCAGTTTTGCTTCGTTTGCTCTTTGTAATGCAAGCTCATAATCAGCCCTTTCAAAAGCAGCTAAAGCAAGATTTAATAATTGATAAGTTTTTAATTTCGTAACCGCGCCCCTTATTTTAATACTCTCAAGTTTTTTCTTAATCTCTTGTATTAGGTTATATGCTTGAAAGGCCATTTCTTTAGTAGCAAGAATTTGTTTAGCATAGTAAGCTGCTTCACCATAATGCTTATTGTTAAACGCTTGGGAAGCTTTCTCAAAAATCCCTTTGAGTTTATCAACATTAAACTGCATTGCTTCCATTTGTTTTAATGCTTCTAATGCTTCCTCAAGAGTTTTATTGGATTCTTCTTTACTTAGAGAATGAATTATCAAAGCAATGTATTGTTTTTCTTTGTATTGATATTTTGTTGTGCCTTTTATCAAATCCGCAAGTATTGTAGCATTTAGCAAAATTTCTTCATAACTCTTGTAAGTTGGTATCTTTATTTTAACTTTAAAGTATGCTGTCTCTCCATAGTCAAGCTTTTTAATTAGCGTAGGTGTTATCTCAACATATCTTTCAGGAAAACCAGAAATCAAGACCTTTATGTTTTTCATTGTATAATTCATGTAGCGATTTGTTACATTAATCTCAAAATAATCTTCCTTGCCTCTTACAATTTCTATCACTTTAGAGATTTCTATTTCTTTCTTTCTTGGTCTTGCTATACCAGCACCCCCACCAGCACCACCCCTGCTAACAGCTTCTTCTGTAATTTGCGTAACTATTGGCGAGAGAATTTCTATTGTCTTTTCGTTATAATCTGTTGAATTTTCATCACAACTAACATTCACGGAAATTGTTGCTTGCGTAAGCGATGTTGTAGAAGGCACATGCAAATTAATGCTGCTTGTTGCGGTTCCGCCTATTATTAAATTAGTTATTGTTTTATTAGGCGTACCAGAAACTAATGAGAAATCTGAAGGATAGTTAAATGTTATAACAACATTTGTTGCATCTTTTGTGCCAAGGTTTTTAACTTCTGCTACAATTCTCGTATTTGTTCCTTTGTAAACAGTTGTAGAGTATTCTGTAATCTTTACATCTAAATAAGGCCCCGGAACATTCTGAACATTTACAGTCTTGTTAATTATTGCTGAAGATGCATAGCTATTATTTGAACTTATATTTATTATTAATGCATAATCATACAAACCTGGAGAAAAACCAGAGATATTAGCAGAAACATTAAGTGTTATATTTTCACTTGTTGAAAGATTAAATGAAAGACTTTTATTTTCATTTATAGTAACCCAACAAGAATCTGTTGAAACATTGAAAAACAAAACATTATCGCCTGTGTTGTTTAATGTTAGATTTCCAAGTTCAAGAATTTCTGCGCTTCCATAAACCATAGAGTAAACATCTGAGATGGTTGAAGAATGATTCCAAGCATAATCATAAAATACTTGCAATGTCTTTTCCTGAGAATAATTTTCATTACCATAGCTGTCATTTGCAAAAATCCTAATAGTATAGTTTCCTTCTGAAAGTGAAAGGTTTGCAAAATAAAGATTTCCTGTTAAATTGGTCATAGACTTATTAAACCAATCAGAAGTTTGGTTTTTATACTGAAGTACCACACTATCAAGTGTTTGGTCATAAACATTTGCTGTTACATTCGCCACAACACCAGGGTCAAGATAATCCAAACTTTCAGGGGAATAAGAAAAATTTGTTATATTTGGCTTTATAACATCTGCTACGCTAACAATTAGCTCTGTACTATTAAGCCAAGAAGCATTGTCGTAAACATAAAACCTACAAACAAAACTTCCGGGCAAGGGATTAGCAATTGTTATATTTAAACTGCTCCCGTTTCCCGATAATGAAAAAGTGTAATTTACGAAAGTTCCAGAAGCGTTATGGCTTATTGTTCCATTTTTTAAGCTAATATTATCTTTCCATAAAGAATAGCATGTAACATTTCCAGAATTATTAACTGGTGTAGTATGGTTAATTTCAACATAATAAGGTGCTTGTGTATCAATAACAAACCACGTCGATGTGTTACCTTGGTTTTTATTAGTAGATGTATCGTTAGTAAAGAATGTTACATTATGATAGCCACCCGTTAAGCTAACAACCTTATACCAATTCTTCTGTGTAGTATTTTCCATTGTAACTATGGTTGCATTATCAAGCTTGTAACCAGCCCATGATGCATTTTCATCTGTTGTGATGTTAAAAGTTAAAGTAGAATTCGTGTAGAATTTTCCTTCTTCTGGTTGCCATATTGTAATCGTAGGTGGTGTTGTATCTTGTAAAGTTGTATCAACGACAAATAAAATAGTTGACGAATTTTCCATATTGCAGTAGCTATCGTTTGCAAAAAATGTAATATTATGCTGACCATTTTCTAAACTCAATGATGCCATCCAAAGCGTATCTGTAACTTTTGCCATGGTTGTGTTGGCTGTGCAATTATCCAAACAATATCCTGCCCAAGAACCAGTTTCACTTAACGAAATCTCTGCTGTAATTTCCGACTGTGCATAAGTTTTATTTTCCGGAGAAATAACTGTTATTTCTGGTCCTATAGAATCTGTAACAAAACTTCCTAAAATTGGATTGTTTGTAGCTGCCTCGCCAGCGGCATCAAAAATAAAAGCATACCAATAATGCTCTTGGTTGTCCTGTGGGGTTTGAAGCGTGCATTGCGGATTTTGTAATGAGCTTTCGTTTTGGCAATATTCATAATCTGCACAACCGTCCGTTGAAGCATTAGAAGAATTACACACATATAATGTTAAAGCATGATTATCTTGATCGTTTGCTATAGTATAAATTATAATATTTGAACCACCTTTCACAATGCTAACATTATCATAAGCGGATGTAAAATTAGGCAACCTGTTAATATGGATTGCTTTGCTTACAACAGCCTGAGTATTAGAAACGTCATCAACAGAGTAGTACCGCAAGTAATTAATACCTCTAAAACTTTCGTTAAAGCTTATGGTTTCGTTATTGTCTATTACTAAATTTGGTGTGCAAGTGTTAGTTGTGTCTATGCAATAGAATGTAACAGGATCTGAATCAACATTGTCTTGCTCTATAATTGTTACATTGTAAGTTGGTGCATGGACTGCAGGAGAAGAATCGTCTGTAGTAGTAGGAGCACTCCAATCTACTAAGATATCGGTAACATCAAGATTTGTTGTAGAGCTATGTTCATTCCCAAGATAGTCAACACATGCTATATAAAAATCTGGGTAACCTTCAGAAGGGTTTGTTACACATATTGCTTGCGTACCATTAGTAACACAATCGTTAGTCATAGAACTATAACCCAAATCTGATGTGCTCCATCTACAACTCATGTTTGCTTCGCCATCAACAGTTATGTTTGTATTTCCGTCATTAACATTATCAACATACGTTGGAGTTGTATCTCCAGCAACATTATTAACGCTAATACTTGGTGATATAGAATCTGTTTCAAAAGTTATATTGACAATATTACTTTGTGAGGTGTAGTTATCGATCACTCTACAATAAATAGTATGGTTTGCTGTATCTACTGGTGTAGAAAAAGAACATGAAAGATTGTATGGATAGCTGCTATCTGTTAATGTTCCGCCAGTACATATTGTGTTAGTTGAATTCGGGTTCTGGGAATAACTGCAATAAATACCTAAGCTATCATTTTCCGAATCGGTTAGGTTGTTTTCTAATGTAGAAGCATACACAACAATTGTGTTGCCACCTTTAATAACGTTTGCAGAAAGCGATAAATTATCCAAGGCTGGTTCCTCGTTGATTTCGCAAGTTATTGTAATATCATCAAGGATAGTATACTCATAGTCGGAACTAAACTCTTGCTCAAAATACATTCTAAAATCTTCAACACCAGAATAATTAACAAGGTCAACAAATTTTTGAAGCCATTGACAAGGTGTTTGTGCACTGCCAACAAGCGTTAAGATTTGATAGTCCCAAGAATTTCCATTGTAGGCATGAACCCAATAATAATCATCACTCTCCAACGCTCCCCAACCCAAAAAAGAGCATGAACTTCCAGAAAAATAGATCCAGAATGTTAAATTGCAATTTCTTGCACGTCTTAGATTCATTAAACCTTGCTTAGTAGAGACCCCAACATTTCCTTCGTCTCCTTCTTCAGTTTTAGAAGCGTAACTTCCTGAATGTATGCTTGCATAACTTGAAGAAGAATCAACAATATAAGCTTCGTCTCCATCATTGCCATAATAAACATCCCATACACTTGCATTATAACCACTTCCGCCAGTTCCAGAAGAATCTTCAAAACCATTACTAAAAACAGTTTCAACTCTCCATGCAAGCGAAACTTGTAATATTGCCAGTACAATAACCAACAATAAAATTTTCCGCATTTTATTCTTCTCGCATTCCAAAAACTTCTTGCTCTGGGTAAACAATTATGCCTCTGCTTGTAATTTGCATAGCAACAATCTTTTTCTTGTGTTTAGCACCCCTCATCTTCAGCACTTCTATAGCGGATTCTCTAACATTTCCATGTCTAACATTGTAAAGAACTATTACACCATCACCAAGGAATTCTTCAACACCAGTAGCGCTATACCTTGTAGGCATTTCTTCTGTTTCTGTTATTAGAAATGAAGTTGCCTTAACTTTCTCGAAAAATCTGAAAAGTTGTTCAATATAAATTCTGTAGCTTTCTTCTCTACCTATAAAAGCTGAAGCAATTGCTGTTAACGAGTCGATAACAATAATATCTGGCTTAAAATTTTTAGGCAAAATTATTGGCTCTATTTCTATTAGTAGCTCGCCTTTTTGTTTAGCAAGCAAAGCGTCAACAGCACGAATGATATCAAAAGGATTTGCTCTTGTGATCTTTAATAATTTTTTCTTTTCCAATTCCTTAGGATTCCAACCAAAATCGACCATATGTTGCCTTAGTCTTTCTGGAGGTTCTTCAAAGCTCATATACAAACATTTCTTTCCATGACTAGCAAGGTTATGGCAGAGTTGCAAGCAAAAAATTGTTTTTCCGGAGCCAGCACCACCTGCTATGAGCACTGTTGAACCTTTTGGAATGCCTTTCTCAAGCAACTCGTCAAATCCAGGAATATAAGCTTTGATGTATTGCTCTGGAAGTTTTTTCTTTTTTCTTGCCAACCTCGAAATTTTTTTCTTGATCTTTTTTCTTTCTTTAGAAATTTTTTTCTTTAGCGTAACTTTAACTTTAGAAGCAGAACCCTTTTTAACCATAAGGTTTAAAAAATTTTTGAGTATTTAAAAATTTCTACAGCTCGATTGTCCTGTCAAAAAAAATACAGAGCTTAGACAAATAAGGCTCATTTGATTTTGTTGCAATAGCAATAATATTTGTATTTGTAGCAGATGCTTTGCCTACAATAGCCTGTACAAATTTTAGCACAACATTTTGTGAATTATATATGAAAAAAACATTTAAAGAATCAAAAACCACATATTTTTTAATGTTTGGCAAGGAATTCATAAATTGCGATAAGCTAATTGCTAAAGAAGTTAGATCTTGTGGATTTTCTAGAAAAGTGACATCTTCCTCGACTTTTGGTGCACTAACTCCTTTGGTAATACAATCTATGTAAAACAGCTTTTTAAGTTTCAAAAATTCGTGCTTGTATGTGGTGTAAGGTTTTGCCGCAGCAACCAATACTGTTGGAAATTTGGAATACTTTAATACAATCTTTTTTAAAATACTACCAAAATTTTTCGGGCCAACTAAATAAAGCATGTTCCCGCCATTTACCATTGCCACGTTCATTTTTTCTTTGTGTACTTTTCTTTTTCAAATACAAGCATGCATAACCCTACCAAAATTGCAATTAACGAAAAGGCTATTGTTGAAAGAAATATATAATATAATGGACAAGATCTAAAAAAAGAACCAACACCATATGTAAAGCAAATTCCATAGAGCCCAGCAGAAACCAGTTTAACCGATACAAGCCCATCTCTCACAGCAACATTGTAAAGTGTATAAGCCAAAAAGAGTAAAACAGGAAGAAAAATAAAATAAACAAATCCAAAAATTGTTAGTTCTATATTTTTAAGATAAAACAACCCAATAAGAATCCAAAAAGTAGAAATCCAAAAGACAAATAAGCTAACAAGATTTGCAAATGTTTTCTTTTCCGAATAAATTAAGGATATACTATATGTCATCCCTGTTAGAAATATAACCATTGGATAGCGTTTTATCAAAAACACATCAATCCTTGTCAAATCGCCAAACGCTTCAAAAAAAGAAGAAAGTAAAATTACCAAAAACGTGAACGAATAAAAAAGAAAAGCAAGTCCCCAGCTAAAGTTAATCTTTGCTTTATAAAGCGCGTATCTTACAATTAAAAAAATTCCAATTGTTAAAGTAAGCAAATAAGGAATCAAAGCAAATCCAAAAAGCATAAAATTAATTTTTAGGTTTTGAAAGATATCAACCACTGGCAAATAACCTACAAAAAATATTCCTGCTAAAACCACCAACCCAATTATGCTCCAAAGTGCCAGCCTTGAACCGTCCATTTTTAAAATCTTTCAAACCATTCCTCCACTATTTTTCTTTCAGGACTATATTTTGCATAGCCCTTTTTAAGCAATCTTGTTTCTGAGATTACGAGCTTGCCATTTCTTATGACACCAAGTTCTAACAATTCCTTACCAGTTAGCTTCTTTCCTTCTTTAAGCCCAAGTTTTTTGAGCTCTCGTTTGTATATTTGCTCCGCCATGATTCTTTTCAAATATTCTCTCTTCCCAAAACCAAATGCTTTCCCATATTTAACACAGCTAATAGCCAAACCCAAGAAAAAAATAAATGAAATCAGTTGAAGCAATATTACAACATATTCTATGCGAAAGAGAGCATATGCATATACTATCAACTTCAAAATCAAAGTTGTGTCTATTAAAAATATAAATATACAAAGCTCTACAAGTAATGTTCTGAAATAACCAGGTGTTACCCTCCTAATAGAAAATACCAAAAAGAAAAAAGCAAGTAACCCAAGTACGGAAGACCATATTCCACAATTCAACGTCACAAGATCTACAATTTGTGTCATCCTGCTTCAACCCCATATTCTTTGCTAATCTTAGCTATATACAATGAAGCAAAAATAATAGCAACACTTGAAGCCGTTGTAAAAATTTCTTCTGGATTTGTTACAGTTCCAAATTTCAAATTTAAAACAATGCGAATAAAATAAAATGCTGTTCCAAACATAAAAAATAATCCTGCTAACGCCAATGAGAGCATACACGATTTTAAAGTGCCCTTAAAATAACTTGAAGCCCAAAATATAGCAACAATAGTTGCTATTTCTATAACCAGAAGCATTATCAGCAATAAAATCATTTAAAAATCAAGGTATCATTATTTTTAAATTTTTCTTTAAAATTGTCTTTTGTCGAGCAAGTAATTTATTATAGTTATGCATTGCGAAGTAAAATATTCCACTTTTCCCAAGCTGATTTTGCATTTTGCATATTGCTTTAAAAATTTCATGTCTTGTTTTTGAATGCCCTCGTGATCGCCAATAACGAAAACAGGATTTTTAAATTTTAATGTTTCCAAATTTTCTCCTCTTTTGTCAAGCACAAAGATTTCCTTGCCTTGCGAAGCAAGCTCTTTGATAAGCACATTCAAAGATTTCTTTTCTATATTTATTCCAGGAAATGCTTGTACAACTTTTCTTGGTTTGTATTTCCAGAGTGTTGATCTTAGTAAATTTCCAACATCTTTTTTGGAAATTGGCATTTCTGGATGATAAAAAAATTCTATATGCTTTACAGGGTCTGGTGGTCCTTTTAGCAGGATATGCAATTTTACATCTTGTCTCATCGCATGCGAAACAAAAAAAGCATTAATTATGCTATGTACAACTATATCCAATCTCCCAGCCTTCATGAGATCCTTAAAATTGCCATTTGTTCTTCCATGGTTAGAAATAACAACAAATTCTCTGATCATCAAAATATTTAAAAACAAATATTTATAAACTTAATCAAAGCCCTGTGGTGTAGCGGTCAAGCATTCGAGGCTCTGGACCTCGAGACCCAGGTTCGAATCCTGGCGGGGCTATTAAAGTGGAGATTAAGGCCAGTGACATTAAAAAAATTATAAACTTGCTAAATAAGAAAAAGTCCAACGGAGCTATTCGTTATGAAGAAGGTAACATAAAAATTGATATCAACCTAAAAAATCTCTATGACTCTGAAGGAAAATTAAAGCCAATTTCTTACTTCATATCTTGCGAATATTCTCCGAGAATTCTTTTTTATTCAGATTTTTCAATTTTTAAAAATAATATACCAATAATTTCGCTTGCTGCATGTAAAAAAGAAATCCATGTTAGATATTCCACTCAACCTTTAGAAGAAATTATTAAAATTATAGAGCAAAGTTTAAAAAAGGAAAATCAAAAATTTTAATAAGCTCCCGTGGTGTAGTCCGGTTAAGCATTGGGCCCTCTCGAGGCTCAGACCCGGGTTCAAATCCCGGCGGGAGCATTTATGTTAGAAGACTACTACAAAAATTATCTTGCAATTTTAACAGGGAAAAAGAAACCAAAATTTAAAAGTGTAAATTTAAAGCAGCTGATCAAAAAAGCTAAATCCTTACTTGCTTCTTGTGAACTTTGTGAAAGAAAGTGCAAAGTAAACAGGCTAAAAGGCCAACTTGGATTTTGTAAAGTTGATACAAAAGCAAGAATTTTTGGGATGCATACCCATTATGGTGAAGAACCGGAGCTTATACCAAGTGCGACAATTTTCTTTGCAGGTTGTACAATGCTTTGCAAGTATTGCCAAAATGCTCCAGAAAGCGTTATTCCAAGTTTAGGCAAAGTAACAAAAGAAAAAGAAATAGCAGAATGGATAGATTACCAGTATGCTATTGGAAGTAAAAATGTTAACTTTGTTGGTGGAGAACCAACGCCTTATCTTTATAACATTTTAAAAATTCTAAGCTTTTGCAAAAGCGACATGCCGGTAGTATGGAATAGTAACGGCTATTATAGCAAGAAAACAGCAGAAATTCTAAAGAAATTTGTTGATGTTTATTTGATAGACTTCCGCTACTATAATGAAAGCTGTGCAAAAAGGTTAAGCTTTGTAGAAAACTATCCTGAAGCTGTAAAAAGAAATCTTATTGAAGCGAAAAAAGACAAAAAAGCAGATCTACTAATCAGAATTCTTGTATTGCCAGAGCACATCAACTGCGATGCTAAACCAATACTTAAATGGATAGCTAGTAACTTAGGCAGGAATGTAAGAATCAACATATTAAACCAATATTATCCAGCATTCGAATCCACAAAGATACCAGAACTAACAAGAAGGCTTAACAAAAAAGAAATTCAAGAAGTACTTAGCTATGCCAAAAAACTAGGCCTAAAGAACCTTGTAAAGAAAGAAATAATTTAGAAAGATTTTTATATAACAAACCAGCAGCAAATAAAATGCTTATCGAAGCCAAAGTAAAAGAAATAGAACGCCTTGATATAACAGATTTGGAAAAAGAAGGATACGTTGAAAAAGGAATTGTTGTATTTAAAGTAACTTTTGAAATTGATAATGCAGAGTTTATTTGTGAACTTGACGTAAAACTTGACAAAGATCCAGAACTTATGCTTAAAGAATTTCTTGAAATGTTCTTAAGAGAAGCCTATGCTATCTATGAAAAGAAAAAATATTTTGTTGCCAATAAAAAGCCGCCTGAAGATTTGGAAATAGGCATTGTTAATCAACAAGATGTTAAAGAAAAAATGCTTTTTGTATTTGAAGAAATTCGTGATTATATAGAAAGTAAAAAGCTTGAGCATTTAAGAACGAAAAAGGTTGGCTTTAGTTAAATTTAAAAGCGCTTTTAACTTTTTCTAATTTATGAGAACAGGAATAGCAAATCTACCGCTACACTATGGCAAATCACCAGCATGGTTGTTTAGTAGAATGAAAAATCTAGGCAAGGTAATTTCTGCTATTATAATAAAAGAATATGGAAAAAACGAATTCCTGAATAGGCTTGCAGACCCTTTCTGGTTTCAGGCTCTAGGATGCTTGTTAGGATTTGATTGGCATTCTTCTGGGTTAACAACAACTGTTTGTGCTGCCTTAAAAGAAGCTCTAGCAGAACAAGAATTTGATGTTTATGCTGCTGGTGGCAAAGGAAAGACTTCTTTAAAGACACTTGAAGAACTTGAGAGGCCTGAATTACCTGACAACAAAGTTGAAAAACTTAAGAAAGCAAGTAAACTTGCAGCAAAAGTTGATAACGCTCTAGTCCAAGATGGTTTTTCGCTTTACCACCACACAATCTTTTTTACCAATGCTGGCAGTTGGTGCATTGTGCAGCAAGGAATGAATGAACAAATAAGTTATGCGAGACGCTATCATTGGTTAAGCAACATTAAAAGTTTTGTAAACGAACCACATGCTGCTATCTGCTGTGATAAAAAATTTAAAACCCTTAACTTAACATCAAAGATTTGCAAGGAAACAAGAAAAGCTTCACTAGATCTTGCAAAAGAAAAAAATACCCGAGCACTTTTCCAAGAACAAAAAACCTTAACAAATTTTACAACACTCACAATGCCAAGAAACCATTTTATTAATAAGAAATACATAGTAAAAAATCTTAATATGGTCTATGAATTCCAGCCAAGAAGCTATGAAGAAATGATTCTCATCAAAGGTGTTGGTCCAGAAACAATAAGGGCTTTAGCTTTGACCGCCAGCATTATCTACGGAACAAAACTTGATTGGAAAGATCCAACAAAATATGCATTTGCCCATGGAGGCAAAGACGGAACACCATATCCTGTAAATAAAAAAAGAATGGACAAGACTATTGAAATATTAAAAGATGCTGTTAAGCAAGCTAACCTAAATAGATTTGAAAAGCTTGCAGCCCTGAAAAGACTTTCAAATGCTTTCTAAAGAGCTTATCAAAAAATACGGAAAACTTTATTCAGAAGAGCTTGGAATTAATCTTGCATCCAAAAAGGAGAAGGAAATTTTTAAGTGGTTTATTGCTAGCATCCTTTATGGTAAAAGAATATCTCAACAAATAGCAAGAAAAACTGCAAATTTAATTATTAATAAGTATTGCTTAGATACACCAGAAAAAATTCTAAAAGCTGGCTGGAATAAACTTGTAGAAATTCTTGATGAAGGTGGTTATGTAAGATATGACTTTAGCACAGCTTCAAGATTGCTAGAAATTTGCAAGGAGCTAAAGGCAAAATATAATAGCTTAGAAAATTTGCATAAAAAAGCTTTTAACCCCAAAGACCTTGAGCAAAAATTAATCCAATTTAAAGGTATTGGTCCCATAACAGCAAATATCTTTCTTAGAGAGCTAAGACCTTTTTGGAAAAAAGCGAATCCAAGGCCATTAAAAATTGTTAAAGAAACAGCAAGAAAGCTTAAGATTGACCTTTTAAAACTTAACAGAAAAACCGTGAAATTTATAAGATTGGAAGCTGCCTTAATAAGGTATGCAAAATATAGTAGAAGCAAAAGTTTTCTACAAAAATCTAACTAATTTTAAACAAGATATTGCAGAAATCTTTACAACACTAAAACCCGATCTTGAAGAACCATTACTTATTAAACCAAATCTTGTCTATGGCAGGCCTCCTGGAAAGAGTGTTAGCACAAATGCTTACATGCTTGAAGCATTAGTTAGCTTTCTCAAAGATGTTGGTTTTAAAGACATTACAATAGCAGAAGGTTCTGCTTTGCTTGACACAAAACAAGAATTTATTAAAGCAAGCTACGATATACTTAACAAACATAACATTAAATTTGTTGATTTAAATAAAGACAGTTATAAACTTGTAAAAATTAAAAAACCTCTTGAGTTGGAAAAGATTGAAATAGCAAAAACTTTTTTGGAAGCAAAAAGCATAATTAATTTTCCGGTAGCAAAGTGCCATCATCTTGCTGGAATGACTGCCGGGATAAAAAACTTAATGGGAACTCTAAAACCCTTAGGCGATCCTTTACATGGAACAAAATCTAATTTGCATATAGAATGGGATAACAATATTTTACCAAAAAGGGAAGCCAAGGATAAGTTCGAAAGGAGACTAGCGGATTTGTTAAGTATTAAAAAGATAGACTTAACAATAATAGACGGCAGCTATTCAACAGCTATTTCAGAAAGTTCTAATAGCATAATTAAAACAAATTTTTTATTAGCCTCAAAAGATATTATCGCTGCCGACATAGCATGTGCAATGATCCTTGGCTTCAATCCAAAAGACTTGCATTACTTACAATATGCTCAACAAAAATATGGAAAAAGAAAAATAAAATTTCTCGGAGATGCACCAAAACATTTTAATCTTGAAAAATCGCCTGTATGGTTAAGCGTAAAATAAGCGGCTCTCGTCTAATGGTAGGATGCAGGCCCCCCAAGCCTGTGGTCCGGGTTCGAATCCCGGGAGCCGCATCAAAACTTTTATAAAATTCTTCTGTTAGCTTTTGAGTATGGAAAGCTTCTATGTAACAACAGCAATTGACTACCCATCTGGAAATCCACATCTCGGGCATGCTTATGAAAAAATAATTGCAGATTTCTTTGCTAGATGGCACAAGCTTCTTGGCAAGAAAGTGTTCTTCTTAACAGGCACAGATGAACATGGCTTGAAAATCCAAAAAAAAGCAGAACAACAAGGCAAAACACCCAAAGAATTTGTTGACGAAATGCACCTGAAATTTAAAGAACTTTGCAAGAAGCTTAACATTTCTTATACAAGATTTATCCGCACTACAGAAGAAGCTCATACAAAAGCAGTATATGCTTTATTTGATAAAATCTACAAAAACGGGGACATTTACAAAGGAAAGTATTCTGGTTACTATTGTGTGGAATGCGAAACCTATTATACAGAAAGAGAAGCTCCAGATAAAAAATGTCCCTTCCACAAAATTGATTTGGAATATGCAGAAGAGGAAGCATATTTTTTCAAACTCAGCAAATACCAAAATGCTTTGCTTGACCACATTAACAAAAATCCAGACTTTATTTTTCCAGAATCAAAAAGGAATGAAATAATTAACAGACTAAAACAAGGTTTGCAAGATCTTTGCATTAGCAGATCAACATTCACATGGGGTATTAAACTGCCAACAGATCCAAAACATGTTTTTTATGTTTGGGTTGATGCCCTAACAAATTATTTAACTGGCATTGGTTTTCCAAATGAAAGCTATAAAGAATTTTGGCCAGCAGATATGCATAACATTGGCATAGATATTGTATGGCACCATGCCGTAATCTGGCCAGCACTATTATTATCAGCAGGAATAGAATTACCAAAAAGAATTGTCGTGCACGGATTTATAACATTAAAAGGTGAAAAAATGAGTAAAAGTAAGGGCATAACTATAGATCCTTTTAAACTTGCTGAGAAATATGGTGTAGACAAAGTAAGGTACTTCTTTTTAAGAACAATCCCATTTGGTCAAGATGGAGATTTTTCTGAAGAAGAGCTTGTTAAAAGAACCAACGCCGAACTTGCTGATAGCTTAGGAAATTTACTACATAGAGTTTCAACAATGTATAAAAAATATTTTGACAGCCAAGTTGTTCCTACTGAAAAAGATAATGAATTATTTAGCTTAATTAAACCAGAAGAAGTTGTTAAGCATGTAGAAAATCTCGAGTTACATGTTGCATTAGCTAAGATTTTTGAATTTATTGATGCGTGCAACAAATACATCAACGATAAAGCACCTTGGGAGCTTGCAAAAAATAATAACTATGAAGAACTTAAAAAAGTTCTCTACAACCTAGCAGAAGCCTTACGCATGATAGCACAACTTTTGTATGCATTCATTCCAGAAGCTGCCGAAAAAATCCTTGATCAACTTGGTTATAAGTTAAGAGACACATTTGATTTCAAATTTGGTAATGCTAAAAGTTCTGGCGTAAAAGAACCTGTTCTCTTGTTCAAGAAAATTAAAGAAATTGGAGGTTGATAAAATGGCAGACCTTGTAGAATATGAAGATTTCAAGAAGCTTGACTTAAGGATAGGAACAATAAAAGCTGTAAAAATACACCCTGATGCGGAAAAGCTTTATATCTTACTTGTAGACATGGGTGAAGAACCAGATAGACAACTAGTAGCTTCGCTAAGAGAACACTACAAAGAAGATGAGCTAATTGGCAAGCAAGTTGTTGTAGTAGCAAACCTAAAACCAGCAGTGATAAGAGGAATAGAGAGCAATGGCATGTTGCTTGCGGCTGTTAACAGAAAAGATCAAGTTTCGTTGATAACAACAGATAGGCCAATTGACAACAATTCCAGAGTTTTATGAAAAAGCCAAAAAGAAAGAAAAGAAAAAAGAAACCCAAAGAAATAATTAAAAAACTAAGAAACAGAATGGGTTGGCTTGTTGGTGTGCAAGATTAGCTTGCATATTTTGCCAAAAACATTTTCTTTATCCCATAAAATACCATAAATAATCCCAAAGCAATTTCTAAACTTACCACTTTAAAAATCACTAAGATTCCAAGGATAAAAGCTGTTGCACCAATTATTGTAAAAGCTGCCCTTGCTCCTTTTGGGCGTGCCCTCATAATGGGCCTGGTGGGATTTGAACCCACGACCTTCCGATATCTCAGCCGCTATGGTGAGAGCACAAAGGCTCTCGATTCTCACCTCCGGTGAGAGCCCATAGCGACTTATCAGTCGGATGCTCCAACCAGGCTAAGCTACAGGCCCTTGAAATTTTTGTTTTTACTATATTTTTAAAGTTTTCTAGAAATTTAAAAATAAGCGCCCCGGGCAGGACTCGAACCTGCGACCACACGGTTTCTATCAGCAGGTAACAGCTTCACATGCTAAACAACGTGTGCTCTACCTGCTGAGCTACCGGGGCATATTCAAAACCCAGAAAGATTATTTATAAACTTTACTAACCAATAATCACTTCGTCAACAAAAGGTGCTATTGCCATTGTGAGTTCTTTATTTTCTTTTGTATTCATGCAAATTAAATACAAAGAAGCATTTAATATCCTTAATTTACTAATCAAGAAATGTGTAAACTTCACAACAGTATTAAAATCATGGTGCATCAATAAAGAACCTATGGAATCAAAAATTAAAAATTTGTTTTTCTGCTTTATAGCGGCCATCAAATGAGAAACTGTTATGCTTAGTTCTGTCAAGGCTTTTGGGGATCTTATAAAAAAGATTTTATTTTCTGATCTTTTAGCACCTTCAAGCATGTCAACAAATATAACCTTGCTGAGATTGATCTTTTTACTTTCTAGCCTTGCTTTAACATATCTTGCTCTTTTATTAACAGAAACAAAAACTCCAGCCATTTTTTTCTTGTTACAGAGTTCCTTCATTAAGGAAGTTATCTTTTTCTCATAATCTTTTACGTTAACAAGAAACAGCTCAACCTTGTTTTGTGTTGCTTGCTGCTGAAGAATCATAATATAATTAACAGAAATGTATTTAAATAATTTTTTATTTAAATTGGTATGAGGTCGATAATCCTTGCAGTACTTTCTGTGGTTACCTTTTTGTTTTCAGTGTTTTTTTACCTTTATGATTATTTTATTGGATTCGAATTTGAAACCATTGTTATTTGTGATATCCTACCTGTTATTCTTGCTTTGCTTGCTGCTATTTACATTGGTTATTGTGCAAAATCCGCAATTGAACCAAGTGAAAAAAAAGCCATTTTATTGTTCTTTATAGGAATATTTCTCTGGTTTTTAGGAGAGCTGCTTTGGTTTTGGTATGAAGCAATACTACAAATAGAAACACCATATCCAAGTGTTGCAGACATACTTTGGATTTTAGGTTTCCTTCCCTTTATAGGTGGTGCGGCATACTATTTGAAAAGCATTTTCTTACCCACCAATTCAAAAATTAAAAAAACAGTGATATTCTTGGCTTCTGTAAGCGTATTTGTGATATTAACACTTGTGTTATTTGTTCCTGTAATAAAAGCTGATATAAGTTTAATTGAAAAGATAATTGATTTCTTTTATCCGATAGGTGATTTTATTTTATTTATTTTATCTTTATATATAGCAACAATCCAACTTAAAACTGGACCACTAGGAAAACCATGGCTAATCTTCAGCCTCGCATTTTTACTTTTTTCTGTATCAGACATGCTCTTCTCTTGGGCAACCTTCAAGGACATTTATGGTTATGGGTATGCAATCGATTTTTTAGATTTGATTTATAATTTAGCATATGTTTTATTTCCAATAGCGTGCTACCTCAAAGAACATGCGACAAAGACCCGTATACTCTCACTAATTAAATTTTAAAATGGAAAAGATAATCCCTCTAACAATGATGGGAACAAGCATAATAAGCTTTTCAACATATACTTATCTTAAATTCCTAAAAAGAAAATTAAGAAAATACATTTTACGTTATGAAAAACTAACAAAATTCCTTGAATAATGAAATGGAATTTTATTTCCTATGGAACAATTTGTGTAGCATGCGTGCTAATCTTCATTTTCTTTCCAGCTAGTTTGTTAGCATTCTCTGGTGAACTTCTTGCCAAAGGAGAAGTATGGAGATTTTTCACTTTCACATTTACCCATACGTCTTTCTATCATCTTGTTCAAAACCTTATAGCATTAACAATTGTTACAATACTGCTTTTCGAACTCGAAGTGGAGAGCCATTTTAAACCTTTTATCTCGTCGTCTTGGATCGTTGCAGGAATAGCAGCAATCATCTTGCCAACAATGCTAATGGCCGGTGCGTCTGTTGGCGTCTACGGATTGCTTGGCTTTGCTGCAATGTCAAGTGTTGTATTTATTCCAAGAATGATTTCCGTTCCGCTCTTTGGAGGTGCGATTTTGTTGGATGCATTAATCGAATATTTTAGAACTTCTGTATTTAATACTCCACAACTAACCTTGCATCTTGGTGGTTATATTTGCGGGATAGCGATTTTTTCAATCGTAAAATTATTAAAGAGGAAAAAATATGTATTAAAAAGATGACAAAAAGAATACCGTCTGGCACAAAAGGTGCAGATCAAATTTTAAAAGGTGGGCTCCCAGAAGGGAAAAGTTTTCTGATAAGCGGAACATGTGGAACGGGAAAAACAATATTTTCTGCACAATTTATTTATGAAGGACTTAAAAGAGGGGAAAGCTGTGTTTATGTTACGCTAGAAGAGGAAAAATCTGAACTGAAAAAGGATCTAGCCACAGTAGGTATAGACTTTGAAAAATATGAAAAAAATAGAAAATTAAGAATAATTGGGGGGCCTTTTGGAACAATAACCGTTTTAAAAAGAAGAATAAGGGCAAAAGCAAGGGATTTGGTTAACGAAATTGTTAGCGTGGCAAAAGAGGTAAATGCTAAAAGGCTTGTTATCGATCCACTAAATTTATTTTTGATGCTATTCGACACAGACGCAGAAAGAAGAACTGCCTTTGGAGAACTTTCAAGAAAGATAAAAGAAATTGGTTGTACCGCATTTTATGTTTGTGAAGTAAATGAAGGTATTAAAGGAATAAGTTGGTATGGTTTTGAAGAGTATATGGTTGATGGGGTAATATTATTCTATAGGGTGCCATACAAGAATACTTACGAAAATGGCATAACTATTGTGAAAATTAGAGGCGCTAGTCATGAGAAAGGCGTTTACCATGTGGAAATCACGGATAAAGGACTCGTGGTACAGCCCGAGCAGAAACTGTTGTATGAATTAAAATAATTTATTTTATTTTTATTCCACTTTTTGTAATTTCAAATTTATAAAATTTCTGTGGAATTAGTCTACCTTCAAATTTCTTAACAACAATATAGTTCTCGATTTTAAAGTTTTTTTCCTGCCTTTTCATTTCTATGACACAGTTTGCTAATTTTTCCAAAGCGATAATAACATCCTTCGTATAATTACTTTTTTCTAATAGAAAAATTGTGATAGTATTATATTGCTTTAATGTTATAACAAGATTTTTAAAAAACTTATACACTAATTTGGGATCATTTACCATTGATGCTGGAGATAAGATATCGACAACACCAAGAATTAGTTTTTCTTTAAATTTGCTTAATAATTTTTTAATTGTTAAATCAATTGTAAGCAAGTCTTCGATATCGCATGGATAAATATTTCCATCTTTTGAAAGTTTTGAAGCATCAACCCAACACATATTTTTAAAGTTTCCAATTTTTAAATTAAATTTCTCAAATTCTTTTTGTAGCTCTTCTTTCGTTTTCCCATAGTAAACATAAAAGCATGGGTAACCTTGCTTTAATGCGTTATAAATCATAAAATACCCGATAACCTCTTTTCCTATTCCTGGTGGACCCTCTAAAAGGATTATGCATTTTTGTGGAAATCCATTTTTAAGGAGATTTTCTAAAGCAGGAATGCCTGTTTTCATTTTAATAGTTTGTTTAGGTTAAAATCCAAAATGTAAAATTTTCTTAAAAAGGAATTATCCATTTTTTATTAGAGAATAAAACATATTTAAAATTTTTGATATTCAAACTTATAAAGGTACTATTAAAAAATTTAAGACTAGTTAGTCAGAGTAGGAACGTCAATCAAGAAACTCTTTATTTTTAATTTTCTCTGGCAAATAAACATCAGAAACAAAACTAATGCCTTTTGAACTCAAAGCTTCTAGTTCAAGTTTATATTTATTTTTTAACATATGCTTTATTTCTTTTTGCCATTCCTTCTTCTGGAACCATGGATACCCCAAGAGCTGCTTTGCCCTTTTAATGTCTTGGTCATTAAGTTTAATAGTTACATTTTTTGGCAAGTCATATTTTTCTAGGTCGAAAGAGCTTAGCCCGATAAACTTTGCTTTCGGAATTGCCATGCGCATACTTTCATATGCGAGATTTATACTACCTTGTTTAATTACAGAATAAATATAAAACCCCCAAGGATCGTTATCAACAAAAACATAGACTGGCAACTTTAGTTCATTGTTCAACCTATAAAGTAATCTTCTTACTCCTCTTGGTGCCATACCTTGGCCATGGATAAGTATACATTTTTGTTTTTTCCAGAATTTATCTTCGTTAAGTCTCCGCCAAACAGCATCTTTTTCAACCATCAAAACAAATTTCGCGTTGCAGTTTCTAAACTTGATAACAGGGTCTTCTACTATACTAGGAATACTCCATCCTCCAGAACCAAGTTTCCTGCAGTCAATCCTATCACCAGAATCGACAATCGTTATTTCACCAACAAGAGCTCCTCTGTTAGAGGCAAACAAATTAAGCTCCTCTCTAAGCAAGTCTAATGTTACTTCAAGATCCTCTATGATAGGATCGCTCTCTGTTTGTTGGTCATCGAAAGTATTAATATTCGTTCCCGGCAATGTGTGTTTTGTCATATAATAAAGATCTCTAATGGATGTTGTCTTGCCTTGCTCAATGAGCTCCTTACAAGCTGCAGCCACAAGAAAAGTTTGCATGAATTTTCTAATTTGTCCTACATTGAAAAGATATCTCTTCTGTTTTTCTTTTCCAAGCTCTATAATTCCTTTCTTCTCATTAAACTTTATGTTTGATAATGTTCTCGAAGGAATTTCAAGAAATGGGTTTTTCTTTTTCTTTGCATCTTTCAAGACTTTTTTTGCAAGTTCCTTTATTTTTTTAATTGTTTCCTGCTTTTTCATTTTTTTCTAGTGTCTTTAACAAAGTTTTTTTAATGTTTTCTTTATCCTGAACTACAATTCTTGATAGGTCTTGAGCAACTTCTTCTGTATAGACTTCAAATAAACTTATTCTTTTTGCTTCTTGTTCTGCCTTAACTTTTTTTCTAATATAAGCACCAAGCTTTCTTCCACATTCTTGCAAGGCAAGTTTTATCTCCTTAATGATTTCTGGATAGTGTGCTACAGCTTCTTTGCTTTCTGAAGTAAACGGAACCCACACAGAACAAAGATGTACAACAGCTATCATAGGCCCAATAGGAACTCCCCCAGCAGGTTGCTGTATACCATAAGAACGCCAATTTGTTGATGTGAAAGCTTCTGTGACAGCACAAGCTCCTTGTTGATAGAGCAAAGGCACTCTATTTGCAAATCTTAGCAATTTTACTGGTTCTTCTTTGCTAAGCTCACCCCCATAAGCAAGAGCAACTTCAACAACAAATGGAAATCCCCTGTACACAGAAGGACTTCTCGTAACAGAAACATAAAAGTCTGCTTTAACTTCTTTTTTCAAACTCTTTTCAAGCAACTCATCGCCAATAGGACTTAAACAATCTGTTGGCGGTGCAGGGATTTTTGTTTGTTTAATCGCCTTTAGCAGTTTTTCAGCTTGTTCTCTGCTCAACTCTTTAGGATTTAAATTTATACCCAAACCAGCAAGCTTACAAATTTCTTTAGCAGTTTTTGGCCCAACTCTGCAGAAATCGTTAACTAAAAAACTTTGCAATGTTCTTGCGTTTGTTAAGCCAACCATATGAAACAAAGTTCCAATCTCAACACCATAAGGGTGCGGCTTAATTTCTTTTGCCTGTTTTGGCGAAGAATTTGTAACTCTAGCATATGTTATTCTTTGCTTATCTGGTGTAATATAAGTTATCTTTGCATGAGGATTTACTATTGCTACTTGCTTGAGATATTCATCAACACTCTGCCTCCCTTTTTGGTATCTTCCTTCAAGCTCAACTTCAATTCTTGTGCCATGCTCTTTTTTCCAATCAACAGCTTTTTCGTTAATTATTTTTGGCTGATTCCTTTGGGTATCGATAAGTAACTCATAGTAATGTGCTTGTTCTCTTGCAGAAATTCTTGAAATAACCTTAATCGGCTTACCAGTAGTGAGCTGTGCATACAAAACAACAGCAGAAATTCCAATACCTTGTTGGCCCCTGTTTTGTTTTAAGGTATGAAATTTGCTTCCGTACAAAAGCTTTCCAAAAACATTTGGAATATTTTTCTTAACAATCCCGGGGCCATTGTCCTCAACTATAACAACAAATCTTTCATCAGAAATTTTCTTTAGCTGAACTAAAATCTCTGGCAGTACACCAACTTCGTCACACGCATCGAGCGCGTTATCGACTGCCTCTTTTACAGCCATAAGCAAAGCTCTAGTTGGATTGTCAAAACCAAGCAAGTGACGATTTTTTGTAAAAAACTCAGAAATAGAGATCTCTCTCTGCTTTTCAGCAATAGCATACGCTTTAGGTTTTTCCATTGCAAAAATGTTTAAACAACTTGTTTATAAATTTAATCTTTCTAATGCTCTTTTTATCTTTCCAAAAACCTTGCTATGCTTACTTCCTCTAAGTAGGCTTTTAATAGCCACCCTTGCTATCTCCACGTTTTCTGGAAAGCCTATTATGCCAACAGTTTTGCCATAAATAACAATATGTGTATTTGTTAACTTTTCAACATACTTTCTTGCTTTTCCTTCTTTACCAATAACCCTTCCTCTTAGCCTTACTAATGACTTCTTGGTTTTTGCATATTCCCCAACATTCACTAAATCAAAAACATATTCTCCACTTATTAATTTCATTGCAATCTTGGGATTAAAACCTCTAGCAATAGATTGTATAATTTGTTTTGCAATATGCACATCCAAGCCATCTTCTCCTTTAATAGTTACTAAACCAGTAGCAGAACTCACCCTTATTTTAACATTTAATTCTCTCTGGATTTCTTTTTTTATTTTTCCTTTTTTGCCAATAAGGACAGCAATCCTATCTTTAGGAATTTTAATTTCTTCTATAAATTCCATCTTAAAATTCTTCTTCAAAAGTCTCTTCTTCAAGTTCCTTGAGATAGCCCTTCCGTTTGAGCCATTCAACCTGATTTGTATAGTATTTAAAAACAATGTCCCCTTTTTCAGGAGAATTTTCCCAAGGCTCTACAAGCACAAGATCGTTCTCTCTAACCCAAAGGTATCTCTTCAATCTCCCAGGGATTCTGCAAATTCTTGTTTTTCCATCAAGACATTTAACCCTCATTCTTGAAGCGCCTAACCTTTGCTCTACTACCCCAAAAACTTCATTACCTTTAGGCAGCCTTACTCTAAATTCCTGTTCTTGCTGCGGTTGCTGTTTTTTTTTCTTTGCCATATAAAACTTCCAAGAATCCAATTTATAAATTTATTGCTTCCTAAAACACACTGTAAGTCTGTAAATTTTTTTGCTAGTAATTCTGCTTATCTTATACAAAGACCTTGTTATTTTTAATTCGCCTTTAAAAGATTTTTTGAGTACCCTTCCTAATGACAATGCAAACCTCTGTGAAGTTAAGTATATATCAACACCAGTTTTAAGTTCTACAATTTTAGCAATAGAAACCTTTCCTTTTTGTTTTCTAATCTGTTTGTTAACAAATTTCAAAATTTCTTTATCTGCTGGTCTTAATTGTATGATGGCTTCATAGTACATTTTAAATTTCAAAAATCATAGCATAAGGTATGCCCTTAACTTCAAGAACATTTTCTTTGTAAATTATCCCTTTACTGATACATAGTTCTATTATTCTTCTACCAACAAGACTTACATTGGATTCAGATTTAATTATTTTTATCACATCTTCTTTGGATAGAAGCTCACCTTTATAAAAATCTTCTTTAACGTCAAGCTGTTTCTCGCCATTCTCAAATTTCTTGCCAAGAAGCTCTTCATCACAAATAGCAACAACCTTACCCCTTGCGGAAACATGTATTTTAACATAAAACTTTTCAGACATTTTACTTTTCTTTTACAACATGCTTTGCTCCGCAGGCCATGCATTTAATATAAAGAACGCCATTTTCTGTAATAAGTTGCGTATCTAATTTTTTACAATCCGGACAAATAACATAACGCTCCGCATACTCAACAATTTTTTCATTAATAAACTTTGGATTTAATCTTCTGCCAAGCACCAAGCGATCACCTTCGATTTTTCCAGGTGTAGCAAGTTCCTTAAGCAAGAACTTCATAAAATGCTGCGGATCCCTATGAAAGAACTTTGCTATTTGAAAAAAATTGTTTATTATTGTTGTGTTTCCAATTAATCTTCCAGTAGCTTTTGGAATCTCTGCTCTGCTAAGTTCTTCTCTTTCTTCAGGCATTTCTTTGTATGCCTTTTCGAGCAATTCTTTATAGCTTAACATTTCCAACACAAAACAAGAAAAGCTTTTAAGTTTTTCCCTAACTAAATTTCAAATCTTCTGGATAAAACCACGTTTCGGCTCAAAGATAATACCTTCTTTTTTAAGCTTATCAATAATTTCCTCAACCTGATCTTCGCGGATTCCTTTTTCTGCTGCTTCTGCAACGATTTCATCTATAGGGATAGATTTAATTCCGCTATTTGTAAAATCATCGATAATTTCGCGCACAATAACAATTTTACTTCTTTGCGAAGCTGGAATTCCTGTGCTTATTCTATCTATATCAAAAGTTTTTGTCTCGTAATCAAAACCAACAGCAATTAAACAGTGCTTTAAAATGTTAATAGCCCTTTTGGCATCCGCCTTTGTAACAGTTTGTGAAAGCCTTACCTTTGCTGAAGCCTCCGCAAGCCTTACTAAAGCCTCAAGTTGTCTCGCTGTTATTGGAATGGGCTTGATCCCTGTATCTGAAGAAATTTCCATATTCCTAAGATTAACATAAAAATCTTTAATTTCTTTCAAAGCAGCCTCTGTTAATATGGGATGTGCCTTTTGTCTAGCATAGGAAATATATTTCTTTAACAAATCCAAGGGTATCTCATGCTTTATATCTTGAGGCTTTCTTTGCAGCTCAAGAATATGTGTGGCAATCGCATCATCTTTGTCTTTTGACGGCAAATCCCTAACAGGAAATATTAAGTCAAATCTATTAATCAACGTAGGAGGCATGGCAATTTGAGCAGCTATTGGCTGATAAGGATCAAATCTCCCAAACTTCGGATTTGCTGCAGCAAGAATTGTTGTTTCTGCTCTCAAAGTTGCTTGGATGTTTGCTTTGCTAATAGTAATTGTCTGCAATTCCATGGCTTCATGTAAGGCAGCAGTGTCTTCTTGGCTAAGTTTGTCAAGTTCGTCAAGTGCTGCTACCCCCTGATTTGCAAGTACTATAGCACCTGCTTCTAAAGCCCAACCCTTTAAAAACTCATCGCGTAATACCGAAGCTGTGAGCCCAGCAGTACTTGCTCCCTTACCAGAAACATACCTTCCCTTTGGAGCGACATTAGCAATAAATTTCAACAACATACTTTTTCCGCTTCCAGGATCTCCAACAAGTAAGATGTGGATATCACCCCTTGTTCTTGTTCCATCAGGCCTTTGTTTTTTCACACCACCAAAAAGCTGAAACGCCAATGCCAGTTTAATATCTTCATGGCCATAAATGGAAGGTGCTATTGTCTTAACAAGCTTCTCGTAAATCTTTGGATCCTTAGCAAGTTCTTGGATTTTTGCTTCATCTTCAGGTGTTATTTCTATTTCCTCAAAACTTTCTTCCAGTGGTTCTATGTAGTTGGCTTCAACAGCAAGATCATAACGAGTAGAATGCACACCACCTTTAAGCATAATAGGAACTTCCTTTACAATACCATAGATCCCAACCTTATTTCCAGGAGTTGTACGTTTTTCCATTTTAGGCTCAACAAGATCCCCTTTCAAGAAGACAGATATTCTCTTAGGTTGCTCGCCACCTTCGAGCATTTCTGGAACCTCTTCTATTACTAAACGTTGTGCATCGACAAGTTCTTTGCTAAGCAATCTAAATCTTCCTTTCCTCCCGCAAGTACATCTTGCTGGCTCGCGGAAAACATTTTCAAGTTGCAGAACAGAAATTATGTTTCCACAAGCAGGGCACTCGAATCTTGCACTTGTTACCTGTGGCCTAACATCAGAGGCTTGTCTTACTACGCCAACAATACTCAAAAACTTTCCAAGGTGCACGCTCCTTAGATTCCTAATAGAAACTTCTTGTGATGTTGGTAAGTTAAAAAATCTTGGCTTAATCTTTTTGCCTGTTGCGATTTCTATTTGATCTATAGCAATTTCACATGCTTTCAAAAGCTCTTCTGGCTGATCAAGTAATTGTTCAGCAAGCTCAAAATCGAATTTCGCAAGCTCAGAAAAATCAAGAACAAGTGACTGTTTGCCTTCGTTAACAACCCTATGAAGCTCACTCTTATAGTTGTCCTCAATAAATTCTTTGAACAGTTCTATTTGTTTTTGTGTTTCATATACCATCTTCCTCCTTTAAAAAAGAAAAAATTAAGCAACTTTTTTTAACACTTTCACTAGCTTTTCCACTGCCTCTTTAAGTTTTGCTTCGCTTGTTGTACCTGTACAAACAATTTTTCCATTACTGAAAAGCAAAAATGTTGCTTTTGTTCCTGAAAGCTTATACACCAATCCTGGAAATTGTTCTGGTTCATACTCTGTGTTTTCCAGCTTCATTGCTAGCTTGTTTAAATTCAAATCCATGTGCAGATTTCCAGAAGCAACCATGTTTTGGATTTTTATCTTTGGCTTAACGCTAATCCTAACGCCTGCCTTTCTTACATTTTTTATTATGTTATCAATAGCTTCCTTCACCTTAGACATGCTTTTCGCTCCTGTACACACAACATTTCCAGAACTAAAAATCAATGCTGATGTTTTTGGTTCTTTAATCCGCATCACCAATCCTGGAAATTGTTCTGGATTGTATTCTGTATTTGGTAATGTCTCTGCTAGCTTAATTAGTGGTATATCATGCTCCAACGATGTTGATGCTACAATGTTTTGAATTTTCAATTCGCGCTTTTCTTTTTTTTGCTTCTTAGTGGCCATGGCTATTTATAAATACAAAAAGTTTTATAAATTTATTCTTCAAATTGTTTTATTGCTATTTTACAAGAAAAACTTCAAAGTTATAATCTCTTATCTTCTTTGCAATACTTGCTTCATAAGTGCTAGGTTTAGAAGAAGCCACCTCTATGCTTGAAGCATTAACCTTTGCAGCGATTCCAGAAGGGTCAAATTTATAGCTAGCAATTATAACAAATTTTGCCTTTTCCTCTTTCTTAAGGCCTGCTTTTTTCCTTAACTCTTGTAGCAATCTTGTTAATTCTCTTGCATAACCTTCTTGCTCAAGTTCTGGTGTGAGTTGTGTGTCAATTTCAACAGCAAAATTTCCGTGTTGCCAAATAACTTCTTTAACATTTGCTTGTGTTTTGATTAAGCTTTCATAGTCTTCCAAATTCTTTTCACATGTAATTATAGCTTGTTTTAGGGGCCATCTTATTCCGAGTTTTGCTTTTTCACGCCCTGCAAGTATCTGTTTGATTATCTCCTTTACTAAAGCAACATCTTCTTCTAGATTTTTATCAATTAACTTTTCCTCATAACCTGGCCAATTGCAAAGATGTATACTTTCTTCTTGCAAGTCAAACTTATTTTTTAGTTGCTGGTAGATTTCTTCTGTTGTAAATGGACAAATAGGAGCAAATAGCTTCAACAGATTAAACAAAACATTAAAGATCGTATAGCAAACAACTTTGGGCTTTTTGTGAATTTTTTCTCTGGTAAGCTGAATATAAAACCTACTTAACTCAAAAAACAAGCTCTCTATTTCCCAAGGAACTTCGTTAAGCTTATATTCTTCAAACAATTCTGTAACACGTTTTATTGTTGAATGTAATCTTGAAAGTATATAACGTTCTTCTATATCGAGATCTTCAACATCTTGAGGAATTTCATTAGCATATTCAACCAAGAATTTTGCTATGTTATATAGCACTGAAAGGTTTCTGAATTTAACCCCTATGTCGTTAAAGTTATAATTCAAATCCAATCCAGGATCTGTGCCGCCTATTGTATAAAATCTAAATGTGTCCGCACCATACTTATCAATAACTTCTGAAGGTGAAATGTAATTTCCTAAGCTTTTTGACATCTTTCTTCCAAGAGCATCGTTAATAAAGCCATGCATATACACTGCTTTGTAGCAATGCCTTTCAAAGGCAAGCATAGAAGCAATGAAAAGCAAATTAAACCACCCTCTGATTTGATCTTTTCCTTCTATAATCAAATCTGCAGGCCATAACTTCTCAAATAAATCTTTTTTTTGCGGATAATCTAAACAAGTCCAAGAAGTTGTGCCCGCATCGATCCAAACATCAAGCACATCTGGTTCACGCTCCATAGTTCCGCCACATTGACATGGAAATTTTATCTTATCAATGTAAGGCCTATGCAAATCTTCTGGAATTTCGGTTGTGTATTTCTTAAGTTCTTCTCTGCTTTCGATAACAACAAAATTTCCACATTGCTTGCATTTCCATATTGGCAACGGTGCACCCCAATAACGTTGCCTTGTAATGCTATTGTCCCTAAGTGAAGCTAACCAAGAATCAAACCATCTACTTCCAGCCCAACCAGGTTGCCAAAATATTTCTTTGTTAAGATCGCGCATCTTTGCAACAAGATCTTCGATTTTGAAAAACCATTGTTCTGTTGCTCTAAACACAACTGGGCTCTTGCAACGCCAACAATGCGCGTACTCATGCTCAACAGGCGTAACAGCAATAACAACGCCTTTTTTCTTAAGTTCTTCCAAGAATCTTGAGTTATCTTTTAAAGCATCCCACCCAGAAAACTTTCCCATTACTTGCTTGTAATGTCCTGTTTCGTCAAGCTCATTAAAAGCTATTAACCCATAACGCTTTCCAACCTCATAGTCTTCTGGCCCACAACCGGGTGCACAATGCACCAATCCAGAACCAGAACTAACATCAACATATTCAGCAGACAAAACAACACTATGCAAGTTTGCACATTCTTTAGCAATTTTATCATAAACTTCTTTAAGTTCCTCATAAAAGGGATGCTCGTATTTAATACCTTCAAGACTCTTACCTTTTAACGTTTCAATAACCGTATAACTTTTATCAAGCATACCTAGTAAAGCGTTAACTAAAACCTTAGCAACAATCCATATTTCTTCCTTGCCATCGACATCAACTTTAGCTTTTACATACTCTTGCTCGGGGTTTACCATAATAGCAAGATTAAACGCTATCGTCCATGGTGTTGTTGTCCATACAACAAGATATTCGTTAGCAGAATTTTTAATTTTGAATTTTAGATAAACAGAATCATCTTTTTTTGTTTCATAGCTAAGTTCATGTTTTGCTAAAGCAGTAGCACACCTCGGACACCAGTGCATAACCTTTTTGCCTCTATAAAGTCTGCCATTTTTAAAGGCTTGCTTTATTAACCACCATTCGCCTTCTATAAATTCATTTTTAATTGTCATATATGGATTATCAAAATCCATCCATACTCCTAGTCTTTTAAAATCTTCACTCATCTTTTTTAGATTTTCCAAAGCAAATTCCTTGCATGCCTCAACAAACTTTTCAACACCAAATTTTGGAATTTCAAGCTTTGTTATGCCAAGCTTTTCTTCAACTTTGTGTTCAATAGGTATGCCATGCATATCATAACCAGCTCTATCCCAAACATTAAAACCGCGCATTCTTTTGTAGCGTAAAACACAATCCTTAAGCACCTTATTCCATGCTGTCCCTAGATGTACTTCACCAGTAGTATAAGGTGGCCCATCTAAAAAGTAGAAATTCTTGCCGTTAGCGTTTTTTTGTTTTGCCTTCTGATAAATCTTATTTTCCTGCCAAAACTTCAAGATTTTTTCTTCATAGTCAAGAGGCCTGAACATTTTTTATTGGAAACACAAAGGTTTTATAAATATTATGCAAAACTTTAAAAAGCTAATTTCCTCTTTAAGCTTACAAAAATGACAGAACTATGGATTGAAAAATACAGACCAAAGAATTTTGAAGAAATAGTGGGCCAAGAACACGTTATAAAAAGGGTTAAATCCATGGTTAAAGACAAGAACCTTCCTCATTTGCTATTAATAGGACCTGCTGGCACAGGTAAAACTAGTTTAGTTCTTGTAATGGCTTACGAGCTCTACAAAGAAAGGTGGCGTGAAAATATACTTGAACTTAATGCCAGCGACTCAAGAGGGATAGATGTTATCAGAAACGAAGTTAAAAATTTTGCCAAAACAAAACCAATTGGTAGTGTGCCATTTAAAATTTGTATTCTTGATGAAGCTGATGCTCTAACCAAAGAAGCACAACAGGCCCTTAGAAGAACCATGGAAAAATATAGCACCACCTGTAGATTTTGCTTGCTTGCCAACTATGGAAGCAAGATAATAGAGCCAATACAAAGCAGATGTGCCATTTTTCGCTTTAAGCCCCTAACAAAACAGCACGTAAAAAAGATAGTTGAAAAAGTAGCAAAACAGGAAAATCTAAAAATACAAGAAAATGCTTATGATTACTTGCTTGAAGTTTCCCAAGGCGATGTAAGAAGATTGTTGAATATTTTACAAAGTGCTGCTTCAATAAGCAAAAATATAACTGTTGACAACATAAAAGAAATTGTTTCCGAAGTAGAAGTTAAAGATGTCAAGCAAATCCTTGAGCCTGCCCTAAAAGGCGACTTTGTTAAAGCAAGGGACAAGCTTCTTGAAGTGATGCTTAATAATGGGCTTAGTGGAATAGATATAATAAAAAACATTCAAAAGGAGATTTTAAACACAGAAATTCAAGCAGAAAAGAAACTAGGCATTATTGAAAGATGTGGCGAGATAGAGTTTCGCATTGTTGAAGGCTCTGATGAATTTATTCAGCTTGAAGCATTGCTTGCATATATTGCTTGCTTAAAATGAAAATCCTTGCAATTGGTGATTTCCATGGGAAACTTAACAAGAAACTAACCAAAAGTATTAGCAACTTTGATTTTGATTTTGTTTTCTGCACAGGTGATTTAGCGGATACAACAGAAAGAAGAAATATTATTTTTAAAAACTGGGAAGCTGTGCAGCTTATTGGTTTTGAAGAATTTGTTGGTAAAAAAAGATATTTAAAAATTTTAAAAAAAGAATACGAAACAACAAAAAATGTGTTAAGGTTTCTAAATTCATTAAACAAAAAAGTTTTTCTTGTTTATGGCAATTGTGATCTTACAAAAAAAGAAAATGCTCCTTCTTACATTAAGCCCATAGAAATTCTTTACAAGAAATACAAGAATGTAAAATTGCTAGTAAGAAAGAAAATTAAAATTGGCAACCATACATTAATAGGCCATTCTGGATATAGAAAACTTGTCTCAAGAAAAGATAAGGAAATTCCTAAAAGTTTAAAGAAGTTGTTCGCCAAAGAAAAGAACGTAATCTTTCTAACCCATGACGTGCCATATAACACAAAATTTGACTTGGTAAGGAATAAATCAAGCCCTATGCACGGCAAGCATGTTGGAGAACCCATTTACAAAGAAATAGATTTAAAATTCAAACCATTGCTGCATGTTTTTGGACATATGCATGAGAATCATGGTAAATCATTTTTAGGCAAAACATTGCTGCTTAATCCAGGAGCAGCTTTTGAAAACAGATTTGCATTAATAGAACTGAACAAAAAAATAAGGTACGATTTTTAAAATGCTAATAGAAAAATACAAACCAAAATCGCTGAAGGAAATTATAGGCAGAGAAAAAGAAATTGCTGAAATAAAAGCAAATTTAAATAAAAAACCTATACTGCTTTATGGCCCTGTTGGTGTAGGAAAAACAACGATTGTTTATTGCCTTGCTAATGATCTAAACTATGAAATACTTGAGCTCAATGCTTCAGATTTCAGAAACAAAGAATCTATTCAAAAAATTCTTGGAAATGCTATTCAACAAAAATCTTTGTTTTATAAAGGTAAGCTTATCCTTGTTGATGAACTCGATGGTATAGCAGGCAAAGAAGACAGAGGTGGAGTTCAAGCATTGCTTAATGTTATCAAGAAAAGTCCTTATCCAATAATTATGGTTGCTAATGATCCTTGGAATAAAAAACTTTTGCCGATTAGAAAAATTTCAAAACTAATAGAACTTAAAGTAAACTTTTACATTGTTTTGAAAGTCTTAAAGGAGATTTGCAAAAAAGAAAAAATAAACATTAACGAAGCTGTATTGGCAAAGATAGCAAAATCCGCAAAACACGACATCAGAGCAGCAATTATAGATTTAAATGTATACTTAAAAACAAGAGATACTAGCATTATTGACACTAGAGACAAAGAAGAAACAATATTTCAGATCTTGCAAAAAATATTCCACTCAAGAAATCCGCAAGATGTGTTAAATGTCTTGGAATATTCGTCTATTGATTTAGATGGGTTAATAAAATGGCTTGATGAAAACCTTCCTAGAGAAATTAATGGTAGAAATTTGTTAAAGGCTTACGAGAGTCTTTCAAAGGCTGACATCTTCAAAGCAAGAATCCAGCGTTGGCAGCACTGGCGATTTCTTGTTTATGTTAATGCTTTACTTACATATGGAATTAACATTTTTGCAAACAAGTTTGGATTTGTAAAATACAAAAATCCTACAAGGTTTTTAAAATTCTGGATAAACAAACAAGAAAATTCCGAACTTCAAGAAATAGCAAGTAGCTTACACATGTCAACAAAAAAACTTGAAAAAGAATTACCGTACATAAGAAAAATTTTAAACCTTTAAAGAAAGCAATCTCCCAATCCTATTTTCTGTGTTTGGATGTGTGCTGAAAAGCTCAAGCAATGCTTTTCCTGAAAATGGATTTACAATAAACATGTGTGCGGTAGCAGGATTTCCTTTAAGTGTCACATGTCTTGAAGCGCTTTCAAGTTTTGATAAAGCATTTGCTAGTGGCGCGGGACTCCCAACAAGTCTTGCTCCGGTTTCATCAGCAAGATACTCGCGAGCTCTTGAAATAGCAAGCCTTGTTAATGTTGCTATTAGCGGCGTAACTATTGCTAAAGCAAGTAAGGCAAAAGCATTCGCATTTCTTTCATCTCTACCCGCCATGCCAAAGATAGCAGCCCATCTGGCAAGCATTGCCACATAAGCTATAGTACCTGCTATCACAGCAGCAATACAAGAAATAAGCGTGTCTCTATTTTTAATATGACTAATCTCGTGAGCAATTACACCAGAGATTTCTTCTTTGCTAAGCAATCCCATAAGCCCAGAAGTGACAGCTATGCTTGCATGTTTTGGATTTCTACCGGTAGCGAAAGCATTTGGTTGTTGAGCCTCTATCAAGTATAGCTTAGGTAATGGTATCTTTGCCTTTGAGGCAAGTTTTTTAACTTCACCATAAAGCCATGATGTTTTTGGCAATGGTTTAGCTTTGTACATAGCAAGAACAATTTTATCAGAATACCAATAAGCAAAGAAGTTCATTAACAAGACAAAAATAAAAGCTACAGTTAAGCCAGTAGTTCCTGCTATAAATTTGCCTATAAAAAGTAATATTACTGTTAATATACCAAGCAAAACCAAAGTTTTTAATTGATTTATCATATTATAAATCCTTAAACAGAGTTTTTAAAACTTTTGGAAAAGCTTTTTAAATAGCCAATGTCTAAAATTCTTATGAAATTAAAAGAGGCAAAGCCAGGAAAGAAAATAAAATTTCTTACTTCTTGCAAAATTGGAAATCTTGAAATTCCTGAAGGCTCTGTTGCTAGGATTATTGAAGTAAGAGAAGCTGTCCCAATAATAGAAACATCAAGTTTAGCAGAAGGTTATGTTAAAATTCAAATCGATGACGAAATAATTGAAATACCTGCAGGAAAGTTTGAAAATTTACCAATTATAAAAGCCTAACAGAAACCTTTTTAATTTCTTTTGAGGTTTTATTAACTAATGTATGAAATAGTTATTGGCAGAACAGAATCCGATAGAAAAAAACTTGGCCTAAAAGGAACTTGCTTTCTTGGAAAGATGTATGTAAAGATGGGCCCATATGTTTCTTTGTCTAACAAAGTTTTACTTGATGTTGCTAGAAGCCATGTTATACTTGTTTGCGGAAAAAGAGGCTCTGGAAAATGCCTCACAGGAGATACATTAATCCAGTTAGCGAACGGGAAAATCGTTCCAATAAAGGAAATAGAAAAGGAAAATAGCAAAATAGTAGCCTTAAATAAAAAATTAAAAGTAGAAAAAACAAAAAAAGAAGGGTTCTTTAAAAGAAAAGTTAATAAGATATTAAAAGTAAAGTTAAGAAGTGGAAAAGAAATAAAACTAACACTTGATCATCCACTCTTAACCATTAAAGGTTGGGTTCCTGCAAAAAGTTTAAAGAAAGGCGATAGGATTGCAACTCCTAGGAGGATAAATGCTTTTGGTAATAAAGACCTAAGCGAATGGGAAGTTAAATTGCTTGCTTATCTGATAGCGGAAGGGCACACAAAAAAAGTTGTCCTCTTTTCTAACTCGGATAAAAAAATTGTAAATGAATTTAAAAGTTGCATTAAAAAATTGGATCCAAAATTAAAAGTTGTAGAAGACAAAAAAGGTCATCTTAGAGTAATTGAAGATGGGTTTAGGAATGTAATAATAAAAACCAATTTAAAAAGGGACGAAAAAGGTAGGTTTATAAAAGGTACAAAGATAGAATTTAAAAAAAGATCAATTAGAGAATTCATAGAAAATTATAGCTTATTTAACAGGCTTGCAACAGAAAAGGAAATCCCCCAAGAAGTATTGCAATTAAAAAAGAAGAAGCTCGCACTTTTCCTTAACAGGCTTTTTAGTTGCGATGGTAGTGTATATAAAAGAATTACTGCCAACAGCGCACTATGGCAAATCTCATATTCTTCAAGTTCAGAAAAACTAATTCGGCAAGTTCAAAATTTACTCTTGAGGTTTGGAATAATATCCAAGCTAAGAAAAAAAAGAATCCAAAGAAACAAAAAAGAACACATCAATTACAAATTAATAATAAGTCCCCAATTTATTGAACAATTTTCTAAAGAAATAGGCTTTTTTGGGTGTAAAGCAAAAAAACTAGGAAGAGCCTTAAAAGAAACTAAAAACAAAAAAAGAAACCCAAATGTTGATACAATCCCAAAAGAAATTTGGAATATTTACAGGCCAAAATCGTGGAGCTTATTAGGAAAAAAATTCGACTATAAAATACCCAAAGGGTTTAGAAGTAAGATTAATTATTGTCCATCAAGAGAAACCTTATTAAAAATAGCAAAAATAGAAAACAACGAATTTTTAAAAAGCCTTGCAACATCTGACATTTTCTGGGACGAAGTTGAAGAAATAGCCACAATAAAAGGTAAATTTGAAGTGTACGATTTCGGCGTCCCAAATCACCATAACTTTATAGCTAACGACATAATAGTTCACAATAGCTATACTCTTGGCGTAATTGCTGAAGGGATCTCTAACTTGCCAGAAGAGATTGCCCAAAACATTTCTGTACTCATTTTCGACACAATGGGAATTTATTGGACCATGAAATATCCAAATGAAAAAGATCGTATGCTTCTTGAACAATGGGGTTTGAAGCCAACAGCATCAAAAAGATTAAAAATTTATGTGCCTGCAGGGTATTATAAAAAATTTAAAGAGGCAAATTTTCCAGCAGATTTTCCATTCAGCGTTAAAACAGCAGAAGTATCGCCATCAGATTGGTGTTCCATTTTTGATATAAAACTTACAGATCCCTTAGGGGTATTAATAGAAAAAGCGATATCTTCGCTCCAAGAAAAATATGGTACAGAATATGATATTGATGATATCCTTGAATTTATCAGAAAAGATCCGAAATCAACAAAGCAAGAAAAAGACGCTCTTGAAAATAGATTTGCAGCAGCAAAATCATGGGGGGTATTCAGCAAAAAAGCAACTCCACTTAAAGAAATTGTTGATAGAGGCAAGGTGACTGTACTTGATATCAGCATTTATAAGTCTTGGATGTTAAAAACCTTGATCACGGGACTTGTGTGTAGGAAGCTATTTCTTGAAAGAATGGCTGCAAGAAAACTTGAGGAATTAAGAGATGTTGAAAAGGGTTATACAGTTTTATTTGCAGAAGAAACAAAGAAGAAAATCGAGATGCCATTAGTTTGGATCTTAGTAGACGAGGCACATGAATTCTTGCCAAGAGAAGGAACAACTCCTGCTACAGATGCTTTAGTAACATTACTAAGAGAAGGCAGACAACCAGGGGTTAGCTTAATTCTAGCAACTCAACAGCCAGGTGAAATTCATAGAGATGTTATAACACAATCGGACATTGTAGTAAGCCATAGAATCACAGCGAGACGCGACATTGAAGCTTTAAATAATATTATGCAAACATATCTTGCTGCTGATGTTATGCGTTACCTCAACGATTTGCCAAGAGAGAAAGGTGCAGCAATAATCCTTGATGACAATTCTGAAAGAATCTATCCCATTCGTGTAAGACCAAGATTCAGCTGGCATGGCGGAGAAGCACCAACTGCTGTGCCTGTTAAGCGCGTTGAACTTGTTGAACTAGGATTGTAGTTCTCTACTCATTAGTCTTAAGAGAGAATTACAATCATTAACAATCCCTCTCAAGATCTGATTAAGTTGTAGGATCAAATTATTTAAATTTTGGTATATCAGATTTTTTTGCTCTTCAAGTTGTTCTTTATTCTCCAAGGTCATAGCCCTCAAACTTCTTGGAGTCGGCTGTACCTCTTTTAAATAACGTGTAATTGTATTCACAAGCACACCACTACCATTCTCAATCCTGTCAATTATCCTATCTGCATTTGGTAAGATTAATAAGGTATTTTTATTTTTGTTTAAAAATCTTAAGAGATCTTTCCCAAATTTAAAAGTGTAGGCTAAAGAATTGTTAACAACCTTCAAATAACCTATTAACTCTGACTTCCTAGCATCAAATTCTTCTGGCCTAGATACCCTCTTAAAAGATAACCTATTTATGGCATTTAGAATCGGGGGTATGTTTCTCATATTTAATTTCGAGAGACTTGTTTCTAATAACCTAAATAGTCTGTTATATATAATTCTGATGGGTTTTTCTATGGCAGGCCTTTCTGCTTTTTCTCTCTCTGCTTTTTCTTTTCCAGCTAAGCCCCTCACAAATCTTCGAGGAATTTCTGCTGACTTCCTTACAGCTTTTCCGGCCCTCTCAGCCCCTCTTGCAACCCTTTCACTAGTAGGCATCCTTACTCTTGGTCCTAAACCTTGGCCAACCTTCCATGTCCAATAAATTGCGCTAATCAAAGTTATCAAACCACCTATAGAAATAAGAAAACCTGTGATGCTGCTAGGCGAAAAAGCTTGCGACACCAATCCAGATAAACCATAAGTTAATCCCCAGTATCCAGCTGCTTTTAACCCGTAGCTAAATCTAGACTCGCCCCTTCCAAACATAATCAGCAAAGCGCCAATTATCATTCCAAATATCATACTATCCCTTTTAAAAATCCCCCTAACAATTTGATCAGGAATGCCAAAAAATACAATTATACCAATAACAATTGCTACCATCCAAGAAATTCTATTACTTGCTGCCCTTTCTTCGCCTCCTCTACGCATAAATGGTGTGTTTTTAACTTCATCTTGAATTATAAAAACAATTATAAGCGTAATAAGCAATTTGGCAACATAAATATTTGATTGTAGAAGATCTACTGCTCCTCCTAAGATATCTCTTACTACAGAATCAAGGAAATCAAAAATAGACTCAAACGGCCCTGCTAAAACAATAGGCAAAGTAGTCAAAAATAAAAAGGGTATAAATGCTTTTTTCATATCAAGAATAAAATTAAAAAATATTTAAATATTTCCATTTCTAAGTTACTACATGCTTGCTGCAAAAATCCCTAAGCAAAAAGCTGAAAAGCTAAGACAATTTCTTGTTAAGAACAACCTGCTTTTGAAAAACTACAAACCAATAAGAGCAAGAAAATATGTTTATTTCCCAGTAAAGCAAAGTTTGAATTTCTAGGAATAGAATTTTGCTATAAAAAATTCCAAGCAATCAAGCTTAAAAGACCGGAAGGTTTGTTAAAAGATAAGCTAACCAAAGAAGAACTTGCATTGTTGCCAAAATCTTTTGACGTTATTGGTGATATTTTGATTTTTGAACTTGATAAGAAGCTTGAAAAGAAAGAAAAGATTATTGCTGAAGCGTTTTTCAAGTGTTATAAAAATATCAGGGTTGTGGCTAAAAAAGCTGCAGCTGTTTCTGGAAAATACAGAACAAGAAAACTAAAAATTCTCACTGGAGAGAACAGAAAAGAAACTATCCATAAAGAAAATAATATATTAATAAAACTTGACGTTGAAAAATGTTATTTCTCTCCGAGGCTTGCTAATGAACGTCTAAGGATTGCAAAACTTGTTAAACCAAAAGAACATGTGCTAGTTATGTTTTCTGGTGTAGGGCCTTATTGTTTAGTTATTGCAAAAAATTCAAAAGCAGAAAAAATCTATGGTATAGAAATAAATCCTACAGCCCATAAATATGCATTAGAAAATGTAAGAATAAATAAGCTTAACAATATTTATCTTTTTAAAGGTGATGTTAGAAATGTCTTGCCAAAAATCAAAGAAATGTTTGATAGAATTGTTATGCCCTTGCCCAAAGATTCTCCAACATTTTTGAATTTAGCAATTAAAAAATTAAAGCCCCACGGCACAATACATCTTTACTTATTTGCAAAAGAAAAAGATTTTGAAAATATAATTAAAAAGTATTCAAAGAAGTTCAAAGTAAAACTTGTTAAATGTGGCCAATATGCTCCAGAGGTTTATAGAATCTGCTTGGATTTAAAAAAGCGTTAAATTTATAAACAAAATTTCTAAAACTAAAGAGGGGCATGATTGAGTGAACACCCAAGCCTTTGTGGCTTAAATATAGTAGCTTCTGACCCCCAAAAGTTTTAAATAATAAATTGCTTTACTTAATTCATGCCTAAAAAATCTTCAAAGACTTCTAAAAAGAAAAGGTACAAGAAAGTTCCCTATAAAATCCCAGAAAGTGTTCTTGCAAGACTTGAAAAAAAGCTTGATGAAATAATAACACTTGAAAGAAAGCAATTAAGAGAACAAAAAGGATTTGAAGAGCTTGAAGAACAACAACTCGAGGAAGTTGAAAAATTTGAGTCCCTTGAAAAGAAACAACTTGAGCATCTCGAAGAACTCGAACACCTTGAAGAACTAATAAGAAAAGAGGTTCGCGAGCACCCTTTGAAAAGACTAACATACAGAGATATAGCAAAAGGCGTTATTGGAGCTTTTATAGCAATAGTTTCACATTTTGCATTTTTTGAAGGTGCACATATCGCTGAAAACATGACTACAGCAAGGGCCACACTTATCTTAGTAACATCATTTCTTGTTGGATCTGTGTTATTATATGCTACCGGCTATAGAAGGGTAAAAGAAATAAGACTCCTACATTTCTTTCCAGCAAGAATACTGGTGATATACTTTACAGCAATTTTTGTTGTGTTTTTTGTCTTGATTATTTTTGGGTTAGTAGAAAAACACAATTTTTTATTAGTTTATAAACAGATATCTGTTGTTTCATTGCCAGCTGTTATAGGTGCAAGTGCAGCTGATTTGATAGGTGATTAAAAAATGAAAAGGGAATATCTTCAAAAATACAGGAACGTTATAATCAAGCTGTTAATCAATAGGGTTCTTCCAGATTTAGCCTCTGCAAAAGCTGAAGGAGACTATGAAGATTATAGAAGATTCAAAAAATTAGTGGATAGAATTATAGCTGTGTGCACAAATAAGTTTGCTCAAAAATATTTAAGCAAAAATCTAATAGCCTATTTACTCAAATTAAAAGCGTATGTTGAGAAAGGCGAACTTGGAAATGTGGAAAAACTAGAAAAAGCCATAATAAACGAATTCTCTAAACTTGAAAAACAAACCCAAGAAGAATTAAAAAAAGCTGCTTAAGGAAGCTTGCTTTCTTTGTTCTTTTGCTTTTTTTAGCTTTGCCAAGATGTTATTCACTCTTTCCTCTGAAAAATCATGTTCGTCAACAAGTAATTTTTTAACTTTTTCTTCATCTACGTCATGCCATTCTAATTTGTAATCTTTTTTAATAGGAATTCTCTTAAATGTCTCAAAGATTTCATGCCAATCAAAATCTGGATTAAGGTGTTTAAAAATTACTTCTGGATTTTTTTCTTTTCTTACCAATTCCAAGGCCTTTTTTGGACCTATTCCTTTAACACCACCAGGATTATAATCTGTGCCAATCAGTATGGCCATAACAATTAGCTGATCATGATCTATGTTTAATTCTTCCAGAACTTCTTGTAATTCTATTAGTTCTGGTTTAATGTAAACAAACCCTCCACTAGGAAGCTTTCTTTTTTCCGATAATGTTAAATTCTGCACCAATCTTTTTGCTCCAAAAAGCAAGCTATCATAGTCCTGAGAACCAACAGCATAAACATCATCGTTCTCGCACATAAATGCTGCTTGCGCCTCCGCTTCACTTGGTGCTTGTACTACTGGCACACCTAAAGCAAGAATTAGTTGTTTTGATTCTTCAAACATCTCTTCTCTTGTATGCAATGCTTGTTTAGCAAATTTTGACATCTCTTCAATTAATCCAAGCTCTGAAGCTTCATGGTATTTTTCAGCAGCTTTTAGTTTGTGCTCGCGCCTTTCTTCTATAGTTTTTCTCTTTATCTCTGGTGGCTCGCCATCAAACACATAACAAGGCTTTAAACCTTTTTCAAGCAAATTAATTGTTCTTGTAAATATTCCCATAAGATGTGATGTTATCCTACCTTTGCTATCCATTAAAGGTGTTCCGTCTCGTTGCCTAATACTTGCAAGAAATTGGTAAATGGCGTTTGAGAAATCAATTGCTATTTTTTTGCCAGCAAGATCCTCAAAGCTTATATCTTTCCTTGGAATTCTTGTGCCAAATTGAACGCCCATTTTATAAGCAAGAGAAAACTTCTATTTAAAGTTTTGTAAGTTTTTCATAAACCTTATAAACAAAGCATATGTCATTTCTATATGGTAACTATAGAATTTTTTTCTGTGGATGTTAGCGAGCTTGGAAACGAGATTGTTATATTTGGAAAAACAAGAGAAGGAAAAAGAATAGCTGTAATCGATAAGCGCTACAAGCCGTATTTCTATGCAATCCCAGAATCAAACGCAGAAGAACTCGCAAAGAAAATTTCCACGATTAGAGAAGGGGATTACTTTGTTATTGATTCGCTTGTTAAGGACAAAAAATTTTACGACAAGCCCATAAAAGCCATTAAAGTTGTTGTAAATAAGAAATCTGCAATTCCTGTTGTTAAAGACATTGTAAAAGAACTTGGTATAAAACAAAGGTTACTTGTTGATGTTCCATTGCTAACATTATACCTTGCGGAGAAAGGTATTAAATTTTTTATAAATACTGCTGCTAGTGGAGAACTTAAACAGCATGCCATTCTTGGACCAACACTAGAAGCAACAGATTTGCAGATTCAAGAAGAAAGCATCTTGCCAAGAATACTTGCTTTTGACATAGAGGTTTATGCGCCTGCTGAAGCGGAGTTCACAACAGAGCCAATAGTTTCTATTGCTTTTGCTGGCAATGATGGAACAAAAAAAGTCGTAACTTGGAAAGAATTTAAAAAGCAAGACTATGTTGAAATTGTTAAAAACGAGTTTGAATTGATAAAGCGCTTTTGTGAATTTATTCAGCAATACGATCCCGATATTCTAGTAGGATATTATTCAGACGTATTTGATTTTCCATATTTGGTGGAAAGAGCAAGAAACTATGGCATTACACTTGATATTGCTTTTGGATCAAGAATTTCAAGAAAAGGTGCAAAGCTAAATGGAATCTTGCATCTTGATATTTTGCAATTTATAAAAAATATAATGGCTGGTTCTTTAAAGTTAGAATCTTATAGCTTAGATTATCTTGCGAGAGAGCTAATAGGCGAAGGCAAAATA
>Ga0190334_1000014_pt1 | contig 77601 bp, 67 predicted proteins | sample 48720478_MG_FD_161270 | JGI IMG/M metagenome (GOLD analysis project Ga0190334, IMG submission 161270) | Hydrothermal vent sediment bacterial communities from Southern Trench, Guaymas Basin, Mexico - 4872-04-7-8_MG | ecosystem: Environmental > Aquatic > Marine > Hydrothermal vents > Sediment ... | reverse complement strand
TTTTTCAAAATGAAGCCAATGCCTCATCCCAGGAGATTCATCATGAAAAAATCGGTCTTTCTATGGGGAACTTTACTCTTTATACTCAGCTTGACCTGCTTTCCTCTCTTTTCTGGAAATAATAACCCCCTTAGTTTATCCCGGGTAATGAGTCCTGGACTGGGTCTACTGGACTCCGATGGTGACCACTGGCCGGATAAAATTGCCTGGCGGATCATTTTGCCTGAGAACCCTTCCGCCGCTGAAATCGCCGCTGCGGCTGATGTGGCCGCCCGGTTCAATTTCGAATCGCTGGCTGTAAATATGAATTTAGTCTTTTCTTCTCCATTTGACTCGCCCCGGCCTTCTTCCTTTCTGCCCATTTATCTGGAAATAGTTGCCTCTGAGAACACCTCCCTTTCCCCCCACCAGGCTAAAATCTCTCTCTCCGGTCCTCCCGACTCTCCCCGGATTCTCGTCCAGGCCACCTCCGCCGAAACGCTCCTTCAGGCCTGCCGGGCCTTTTTCCTGCGCTGGCCTTACCTCTGGGAAATCTGGGGGCGGGAGAACGGTCTGACCTATAATCGGGTGGAAAAAGACGTTTTAAGCTTTCTTCGGGAAAACGGTCTCAACCAAGCGGAAATCTCCATCCAGGCGGTGCTTTACCAATTACAGCCACCCATCTCTCCTTTCTCTTCACTGAAAAAACTCCGCTTCGACGAAAATGAAATCAAAGAAATGTTAGTCGAAATAAAAACAAAACAAACCTCAGAATATCAGCAGGCAGTGGCTGCCTTCCGCAGGTTAAACCAGCTGCACCGCCGGGGAGAGAAAAGCCATCTCCTCTCCTATCCAGGCTGTGCCGGCTTGACTTTTCTGTTGAGCGGACCTGAGGGAAAAACCAGAGTCTCAATCCCCCGCCTGGGTTTTCCCGGCCGGCTGTTGACCCCCCGCTATAAATCGGTCCGGCCGGCCAGAATCAAAGGTAAAGATTTTGACCTGACCAGTTTTTTCACGACTAAAGGCGTTTACCAAGACAGCGATAAAGACGGCCTCCACGATGGAATTGACAGTCAAATCATCATCCCCCAAGATTTTTCTCTGAAGGAAGTTACCTCGGTAGCTTCCCGCTTTGTCCTGGACACGGCCGGAGCCTCCTTCCCCCTTGTCTTTCTGGATAAAGAAATTACCGAACCCCAGCGGCTGGTGGCTCCCCTCCTTATCGGCCATAGTAACCGGTTGATTCAAAAGTTAATTAAACAGGGCCAATTGAAGAAGCCCTCATTTGAGGCCAACCTGGTGCTTTTCCAGGTGGTTCCCCGGGCTTTTAATGATTCAGCCACGCTGGTTATTCTGGAGAATGAGCCCCAATATCTCGGTCCGGCGCTTCAATATTTCAGCCGGACTTTTCCCTACTTTAAGGAGTATCGGGAAGGAGCCCCCCAAATAAGCGACTTGACCGACCACCTGCAGGCTTTCCTCAAAGGAAAGTCAGGCGGCGCAGAAGCTTACTTCCTGGGAAAAATCGACGAGCTGATCGACCAACTCCAGGGCACGCCCTTAGAGAGTCTCGAAGTTAAATTAGCCTCTGAGCAGCCAAGCTCTGAGTTCATTGAGTATCTGCAAACCTATCTTCAGGAAAAACTAAACCCTCGGCAGCTGGTCGTCAAGCCGGTGAATCTCCAGGAGAGCCGGGTTGTCTTCTCCCGGGAGAAAGCCTTTACCTGGGAAGGCGAAGTAGTTCAGCAGCGGGTAGCCCGGTTTCTCGCCTCCTTACCTGAATCAGCCAAAAGCAAACCTCTCTTTTTAAGCCTGGGTTTAAGCGAATCGCCGGCAGTGAGGCAAAAGATAAAGGCCGCCCTGGAGAAGCAATTGGCTCAAGCAGGCTTGACCAATTTTGAGGTTGAAGTACTCTCAGCTTACAAACAGGGCTTTTTCTGGTTGACGGAAAAAATACTACCTCGTTTAAAAAAGACTCGGGTCAAAAGAATTTTAATCAAAGTCGCCCGGGTCAAGGTGGACCGCAGGACTCCTCAAAGATTTTACTCCGAACCCCTCCGCTGGTTACAGGAACTTTATCCGGTCGACGAAATCATGGCCAAGACCCTGGATTTGCCTCTCTCGCAGGTCGTTTTTGAACTTAAAGAACCTTCCCCGCCGATCTATGAAATTCAGGCCTTTAATCAAGAGGGAGGGATTATTCTGGAGGAGCAATTCACCCCTCAGACAACGACGAGGACTTTTCTCGATGTTTTGCCTGAATGGGGACAGGTCACCGTCAGCACCGGTTGGCTGCAAATTAAACAGGGCGGCCAAACTGTTCTTCAAGAAAAAATCCCTACGGATCTGGAAAAAATCTGGGACCTTTACCAAAAAGACATTCTTCCCGAAGTATATAAATATATTCTCAAGAAAACCCAGGGGGAGCCCACTCTGGCTAAACAACCCTATTTCAAACGGTTGCTGGTGGAAATTTGGGCCAGCGAACCGGATTTTCGCCTGGGGCTGGATGAAGAATTAATCAGCTCGCTGGAGTCAATTCATGATGAAATTTACTTCGATACGCTGGATTTTTGCCGGGGAATTACTGAGGTTGTGGTCGAGGAGGAACCGAAGGAGGATACCTCCCGCTACAATGCCCCGGGAAACGTCATGCCGCTTATTCATCCTTCAACCGAAGGAGAACCACCACGGGTGAAAGTTAGTTTTGAAGACTGGCCGGGAAAATCTCCCTTTCTCCAGATAACATGGCAAATACAAGACCGCCCCTCCCGTCAGAAAAAATTCACTTTCCCCCGGTTGAAACCCAAGAAAATCCAGATCCCTGCCTTTTATTTTAATGGAGAAAAAAAGCGCCTGGAAAAGTTAATCATTGAAGTGGAAGCGGCCAACAAAAAAGAATATTTTACCTTGCTTAAAATAATCCAGTCATTCCGCCGCCTGGTGGAAAAGGGACATTTAAATAATTCTTTTACCTGGCCCAATCTTAAGCAGCTTGTCCTCAGGTTAAAAGGCGATTCCCTGGAAAAAGAGGAAATATTGGCGGTTAAATCTCCTCCCCTCTCCCGTGAAAAACTCCGGCCGGCAGAAGCGGAGGGAAGCTTCAGCATCCCGACTCAAGAAATTATTTCCCCCGAGATGTGCTTGAAACTGGCCGCCCAGCTTGGTCAATCTCCCTGGCTGCGGACGTATATTGCCGGCGAGTCGCGGGAGAAAAGGCCAATTCCTGTGCTGGAAGCTTTTCTCCCCCGGGGACCTTACCCCTCCCGGCCGCGGCTGATTATGGCCAAACCCGTGCTTTATGGCAGCGGACGACAACACGCCAATGAAGTCTCCTCCACCAACTACATTCTCAAACTGGCCGAGTTAATCGCCACCAAAAAGGAATACCAGGAACTGCTGAAAAAAATAACCCTGGTTCTTCATCCCCTGGAAAATCCTGATGGGGCCGCCCTGGCCTATGACCTCCAAAAATTAACACCTCACCACAGTCTTCACGCCGGCCGATATTCTTCACTGGGAATGGATATCGGTTATCAAGTGGGAGCCAAAAATCCCCTCCTTCCTGAAGCCAAAGTCCGGGGAAGTCTCTTCGCTAAATGGCGGCCTGATATCCATTTAAATCTTCACGGCTATCCTTCCCACGAGTGGGTGCAACAGTTTTCCGATTACTCCCCCTATCTTTTCCGGGACTACTGGATTCCCCGGGGCTGGTTTGCTTATGTCCGGGGGATTCAACTGCCCCTCTACCGTCCCTGGAAACAGGCCACCGAAGGCATCATAAAACTAATAGTGGAAGAATTAAACCGCGACCCCCAGATAAAAAAAGCCAATCAAAAATTCTATGACCGCTACTACCGCTGGGCTGCCCGCTGGCAACCTCATTTAGATTACTTGGAGCTTTATGAGGGGGTGAATCTCTATGTGAAGCGGCGTTCCTCCAGGGAAAGCTTGCTTACAGAGCGGCAGAAAATAACCTTTCTGGAAGAAACCCCGGAGCTTATGGACGAAACCGCCCGCGGGGAGTGGCTGGATTTTCTCTGCCGGCAGGGCCTGGCTTATCTCCGGGCACATCTGCGCTTTCTGGCGGAAACCAAGTGGACTATTGTCCGCATTGATGAAGAAAGCAATCAAAGAATCCGGCTTCGCTTTCTCCGGGGACGACCGGGTGAAAAACCTTAATAAATTACAGCTAATGCCTTGCTCTTGACAGGTATTTTGATTAGAATGGGTTCAACAATGAATACGGGGGAGCAAACAATCGCCACGCTGATCTATGGGGATAAAAATTTTCATTCAGAAATATTGAAATACTTGCCGCCGGAAGAAAACTTCAACTTTTTTTTGCTCGAAGCTGAGCCGGAGAAACTGATTCCGGCTTTAAAAGAGAAAAACATCCGTATCCTTCTTCTCCCCTATCCCGGCGAGCTCGCTTCTCTTCTGGAAATATTGAAAAAAGTCAAAAATTTCGACCACCTCCTGGAAATAATCATCATCGGCCGGGAATTGGACACGGAAAGTAAAGTTCAGCTCCTTAACCAGGGTGCCTCCATTTATGTGGAAACTCCTCTCTCCCCGGAAATCCTGCAACGTGTCTTCAAACAGATACGGAAAAAATTCTCCATCCGACGGGCTACCTTTCAATTGGAAAAAAAGCTGGAGAAAAAATATTCTTTCTACGGCATTGTCAGCAAAAATCCGGCCATGCTGGAGATTTTCTCCCTGATTGAAAAAATAGCTAATCATTTTACGACGATACTTATCACCGGCGAAACAGGAACAGGAAAAGAAATGATTGCCCGGGCCATCCGCCAGCTATGTGCCACTGCCAACAAAGAACTGGTGATCTGCGACTGTACGGCCATTCCCGAAAATTTGTTCGAATCAGAATTATTTGGGTACAAGAAAGGAGCTTTTACGGGAGCCACACACGATAAAATTGGACTCTTCGAGATGGCTAATCAAGGAATGATCTTTCTCGACGAAATCGGAGAGCTACCCCTTTCCATTCAAGCCAAGCTTCTTCGAGTCATCGAATACCATGAATTTCGCCCCCTCGGTTCTAGTCAAACCAAAAAGGTTAAGGTTAAAATCATTGCTGCCACTAGCCGCAACCTTCGCCAAGAAGTGAAACAAAATCGCTTTCGCGAAGATCTCTTTCACCGACTTAATAAAATTGAGATTCACCTTCCCCCTCTTCGTGAACGACCCGACGATATCCCTCTTTTGGTCCGGCATTTTCTTGAAAAATTTAACCACAAGTTCGACAAATCAATAAAAGGTGTTTCCCGCAACGTCCAAAAGCTTTTCCTCAAATATGATTGGCCAGGGAATATTCGCGAGTTGGAAAATGTTCTGGAAAGAGCAGCCTTAGTGGCTTCCCGAGATTTTATCGACTTAGCTGATTTACCCGAATACCTCCAAAATTATTTCCCCCTTAAATCCAAGAAGTCACCTTTTGCTCATCATGAGCTAGCCAGCCTAGATGAAATGGAAAAAGAATATATTACTTATCTCCTTAATAAAACGAATTTCAACCTCAGGAAAACAGCTCAAATCCTTAGTATTTCCCGAACCACCCTTTATCACAAACTCAAGAAATACAATATTCCCCTTAATCGCCGAACTAAGCGGCCTTGATATGTTCAAATATTGAACAGACAAACAAAGTAAACCCAACTTATTGATATTAATACAATTAGCTAAGAAGTAAAATATATGTTCATTTATTGAACACTTAAAAAAGGTCTTTTCCTTCCCTCCAACTTTTTAACTCTTTTATTATCAATTAGTTAACATTCCCTCCTTTTTGGCCTTCTTCTTGCATTTATTTCAGGTGAGACCAAAGCAAGGAGGTAAAAATGAAAAAAATTAGTCATAAATGGCTAAAATTAATCATGACCTGCTTAATCAGCCTGATTTTCATGGGCTCTTCTCCTCTTGTATCTCTAGGAAAAGAAAAAATAAATTCTCCTTCAGATTATTCTTTTTCCATCCCTGAATTTTCCTTAACCTCTCAGTCATCTCCCACTTTCTCCCTTGAATTGCAGCCGGTGACCCCGCTTCCCGAATTAAAGCCAGAGGAAGACTCAACACCTATCCCACTAATACCTAAAAGCGACTTAACCAAGAAGCCTCCCCATCCTGAGACTTTTTTCAAGCCTTACCTGCAAACAGAAAAAATTGAAAACGCATTTTTCACTTCGACATTAATTACCCTCTCCTTATTGAATGTAGCTGATTTTCTCAGCACCAACAAAGCTCTGCAGTATGAAGGCTTACAAGAAGGCAACCCTCTCCTCCAACCGTTAGTTAAAAATAAAGTAGCTTTTGGAGTAGTGAAAGCGGGGCTTACCTATTTGAATTACCAACTTTTAAAAAAAGTTCATCGCCATAATAAAACGGTTGGTTGGATCCTTTCCACTTTGAGCAATGCAGTTATGGGCTATGTCGTCTGGCACAATCTGAAGATGATTAAGAAAGCCCAAGCACATTTAGCGCATTAATTTCTGAAGGAGGCCGTTCCAAATGCCCGAATTATCTAAAAAAGAAACAGCAACTGATTATTTATCCCGTTATCTTCGTCATAGCCAGCAAAATCCCTACCGGCGGCGGCTACCTACTCTCAGGGAACTAAAAAGAGATTATATCCGTTTCTGCTTGATGTTGACCGGTGAGAACTACCAAGAAGCTGCCCGATTATTAAAGATAGACCCTCAACTTTTAAAAAAATATATCTTAACAAAAATTAGTTCTTCTTAACTGGGGCAATACATTTTACTTTTCCAGGTATAGTCTTTCATTGTTTTCTTTACACTTGGTTTACTTTTCAATATAATTCCTACAGACAACATTGATTATTGATCCAATTTAAAAGGAGGATTTTGTGAAAAAAGCTCCAACTATATTCATTATTTTATTAATTTTGATCGCTGGTCTCTCCCCTCTTCTAGCTCAAAACACAGCTGATATTTTAAAGAAAATGATCGATGCCCAAGGCGGAGAAAAACTTCTTTCTTCCATCAAAGACTCAACCATGTCAGGAACGATGGAGATGATCCAGATGGGTCTTACCGGTTCGTTAACCATGTATCAGAAAGAACCCAACCTGATGCGAATGGACGCCGAAGTGATGGGCATGACCATCACCCAAGCCTTCGATGGAGAAAAAGCCTGGATGATCAATCCCCAAACAGGGGCCGCTGAGGAATTGCCCCCAGAAGCCGCCGATGATATTCGCCGCCAAGCTTTAGGGAATGATGCCCTTCTTCATCCTGAAAAATACGGCATCTCTTACAATTATAAGGGTAAAGAACAAATAAATGGCAAAGATTATTTTGTTTTAGAACAGGCTTTTTCTGACGGATTTAAAGCTACCCTCTATATCGACCCCGATACCTACTTGGTTTACAAAACAAAAGCTCGAACAACCAACCAGATGGGCATCGAAGTGGAAGCCGAAACAATTATGTCCGAATATAAAAAAATCGAAGGTATGCCTGTCCCCCAAAAATTAACCATCCTTCAAGACGGGGAAGAATTCATGACCATGACTATTACCGAAGTAAAATTTAACACCGGCCTCGAAGACTCGTTCTTCAAAATTCCTGATCAACCTTAAATTCTAAAAATTCCCGTTTAATTCTCCTCGATGGCCGGGGAAAATTTCACTAGAAAATTCAGAATTGTTGTTATACTTTTCCTTGGTTTCCTCTGTTTACAATTTTCCAGCTGTGCCGTCAACCCAGTCACTGGAAAAAAAGAGATTATTTTTTTCTCTGAAGAATCAGAAATTAAGCTCGGCCAACAAACTGACCAAGAAATTAGAGCTCAATTTGGTGTTTACGAAGACTCTCGCTTGACTAATTACTTACAGAGAGTAGGTCAAGCCCTCGTTCCTCACACCCATCGGCCTCATCTTAATTATCAATTTACCATCCTCAACGTACCCTTAATTAATGCCTTTGCTGTTCCTGGAGGATATATCTATGTCACCCGGGGGCTTCTAGCTGCTCTAAACTCCGAAGCAGAGCTAGCCTTAGTTCTCGGTCATGAGCTGGGGCATATTAATGCTCGCCATAGTGTCAAAAAATTAAGTCAAGTCATGATCGTCCAGATAGGCTTGGCTGTCGCCGGGGCCTTAAGCGAAACAATGGCCAAGATATCCGGTTTGGCTGGTATTGGCCTTCAACTTCTTTTTCTTAAATACAGTCGCGATGATGAACGGCAAGCCGACGAGTTGGGAATACTTTATGCCCGGCAGAGCGGGTATAATCCAGAAAAGATGATCAGTTTTTTCACTACCCTCGAAAAATTAGGTGACCTTTCCGGAGGCCATCAACTCCCTGGGTTTCTCTCCACTCACCCTTTAACATCAGAGAGAATCCAGAGAGCAAAAAGTCTCCTCCACCCTGAAGACTCTAAACTTAAAATAGGCTATTCAAGTTATCTTCAGCAACTAGACAAACTTATTTTTGGCGAAGATCCTCGTTATGGTTTTGTGGAAGGGAATACTTTCTATCATCCCCATTTCCGCCTTCAAATTTCTTTTCCAGCCCAATGGAAAATAGTAAAACAGCCAAAGCAGGTTTCCTTTACTGCCCCTGACCAACAAGCAGGGTTCATCATTCAAGGGGAGGAGTCTACCGCCAATCTTGAAGCTTACGCTCAACAAAAAGCCGCCCAACTAGAGCAAGGAATTGTGATTTCCCAGGGAACAGAGAACTTAAACGGTGTTATTTCTTTCCAGCAAACCATAAAATTAACCACCTCAGAAAATTCGACCATTATTCTTCGCCAGAATTTTGTCCGTCAAGATCGCTTCATCTTCACCCTCTCGGCGGTGGCCGAAGAAGACAAATATCCTGGTTACCAAGATGATTTCCAGTTTATTACTTTCTCTTTTCGCCGCTTGACCGACAGCCGTTATTTAAATCGCCAACCACGGCGTTTAGTCCTCATCAAAGCTAATGGGCACTCTTCTCTCCGGCAAATTTTCCAGAAAGCTAATACTCCCCACTCGCTTTGGGAAAAATTGGCTATCATGAACGCGATTACTCTAGACGAGAAGCCTCCCCGCGGGAGATTAATCAAATTAGTTAAGTGATTAATCCTTGCGGCCTAGTTCATCATTTTATCATCCCTTCAAAAGGCAGTAATGTTCTTCTTCCTACTAAGCATCAGAAAATTTAAAGTCCAGAACCAACAGAATTGAGTCCTCCGCGACTGATAATTTTTTCCTTAGCTCAGCAAAAAATTAGTTATCAATGAAGTGATAGCTAAAAAAGAAAACCGCTTCCCCTCTCGATTATTTTCTCAAAAATAAGAATTAAATTTCGGTTTCTTGCAAAACTCGATAGGCAAGATGAAGAGCTTGTAGTCCCTCTTGCCCATTTACTTTTCGGCGACGACCATCTTTAAGACAACGAAAGAAATTTTGAAGCTCTTTCTTCAAAGGCTCTTCTTTCTTAATTCTAAGGGTCTTAACATCAGCCTGGGAACCATTAAGGGGAAAAACTTTCACTTCTTGATCAATATAATCAACCGAATAATAAGAGGTTGGTTCGAAAATACGCAGTTTCCGCACCTTCCCCTGGTGAACTCGGCTAGCCGTTAAATTAGCCACACACCCTGACTCAAACTCAAGGCGAGCATTAGCAATGTCAATTTTATCGGATAAAACATGGATCCCAGAGGATCTAATGCTTTTTACCTGATCATTAATCAAAGATAAAATAATGTCCAAATCATGAATCATCAAATCTAAAACAACATCAATATCCAGAGAGCGAGCCGAAAATGAGCCTAATCTTTGAACTTCGATGAATTTTGGCTCGGTTATTAGATTTTCTAGAGCTTCAACCGCTGGATTAAACCTTTCCAGGTGACCAACTTGGAGAATCACGCCCTTTTTCTCGGCTTCGGCCACCATTTCTTCAGCTTGATCAACAGTTTCAGCAATAGGTTTTTCGACCAGAACAGCCTTACCTTCTTGGAGAAGTTTCATAGTGATAGAATAATGCTCCGAAGTTGGGGTAGCCACAATCGCGGCGTCAATTTCATCCAGCATTTCCTCGAAATTTTTATAATAATTTACCCCATGGCGATTCCCAATCTGCATGGCTCGTTTAAAATCAATATCAGCCACTCCCTTTAATTCGGCTTCTTCTAAATAGGACAAAATCCGGGCATGCTGCATGCCCAAATATCCAACCCCAATAATCCCAACTCGAAATCTTTCCATTTTTATTCCTCTTGGTCCGGAAAAGCAATAACCTTAATCGCCATTTCTTCTTGATCGGCTATTTCGATGGTTTTCTGAGGCTTAAGGAAAGCCACTTTTCCCTGCTCAATGAAAAGAGCGGTTGAGCCAGCTGATTTCATGGCTTCGATTGTTTGCTTTCCCACTACCGGCAAATCAATGCGATTATCCTGATCGGTTCGCCCCACTTTAACTACTACCGTGCCTTGGCCGGCTAAAAGCCCGGCTCTCTTAATGGTTTCATCGGTGCCTTCCATGGCTTCGACCGCCACCACAGTCTTGGCCTTAATCACAATCGTCTGGCCAATTTCTAAATCGGCCAACTGGCGAGCTAGGAAAAGACCGTATTGGGCATCTTCTTCTTCAAGGGAAGTTGGTTTCCTCCTAGTTACTACTCCCGGAGGTAAAAACAACTCTTGGATATAAGGCGTAAGATCACCAACTTCCAGCCCTTGGCTCGCCAAATAATTAATGGCTCCCGAAATCAAAGTCTTAGCACTTCGGTCAGGCAAAGAATTAAGCAGCCCCGAGAGGAAACTATTGTTTTCAGCCGGCCTTCCCATTATCGAAGTCGGTCTAACTTTACCTAGCATGAATACTTTTTGGACTCCCTTATCCTGGAAAAACTGAATAATCTGATTAAGGTCTGACACCTGAAACCAATGGCTTTCAGCCCCCAAAGAAGTTACCTCGGGGGAGGTCTCGCCTTCAATCAATGCTAAGTAAACTTTGCTTCCTTCTCGATGAAACTTCTGCAAAATAAAGTGGACAATTTCACCTGAACCAGCAATTATTCCCAGTTTTTCATCCATGGTTCAGCAACCTTTTTTACTAACCCTCGTGTCGAATTTTGGATAAAAACCAAGATCTCCTCTCTATCGGGGGTGGGTTCCACTTCTTGAGTGATTTTCTCCACAGCTTGGGAAGTATTGAGCTCAGAATAGAATAGTAATTTTATCATCTTCTTGATGAGATTTATCCTCTCCCGCGAAAAACCTTGACGGCGCAAGCCAATGGCGTTTACTCCATATAGCCAAGTTGGACGACTCCCGGCTACCCGAAGAAAGGGGCACACATCCTGGGTAATTACCGAGTATCCTCCGATAAAAGCATATTTTCCCACTCGACAAAATTGATGAATCGCGCTAAAGGCACCGACCGTGGCAAAGTCATCCACCTCAACATGCCCCGCTAAGGTGGCCCCATTAATAAATACTGTATGATTTCCTACTTGACAATCATGAGCAATATGCGAGTAGGCCATGAAATAATTATCATCACCAATCGAAGTTATACCACCACCTTTAGGGGTGCCTCGATTTATGGTTATGAATTCCCTAAAAATATTTCTCTTCCCAATTTTAACGAGCGTTCTTTCTCCCTTGTAGGTCAAATCTTGGGGTTCAGTTCCAACTGAGGAGTAAGGAGAAAAAACGCATTCTTCCCCTATCGTCGTCCATCCTCCAAGATAGACATTGGCCTCTAACTTGGTCCTTTTACCAACCTTAACTTCCGGACCAACTACACAATGGGGCCCAATATAGACCCCACTATCCAGCTGAGCTTGGGGGGCGACAACAGCTGTGGGATGGATAAAAACTTCATCGGCGGTCATTCACGGCCCCTATTGTCACCAAGGAAGCGGTTACTTGCCCTTTCACCACCAAGTCACCGTCAACAAAGGCCTGTCCTTCAATCTGACAGATCCCATGGCGCATCTTGAGCATTTTTACTTCCAGCCGCAATTGGTCTCCGGGAACAACCGGTTTTCTAAATCTAGTATTTTCAATCTTACTCAAGACCAGCAATTTATTTTCCGGGTTCTCTAACGAATGATAGACGAGAATGCCTCCTGCTTGGGCCAGCGCTTCGACAATCAACACTCCTGGCATTATTTTCAACTGGGGAAAATGGCCCTGAAAAAAGGATTCATTAATTGTGACATTTTTAATCGCTACTAAAGATTCCCCCTTGGTTAACTCTAAAACTCGATCAACCAGCAGAAAAGGGTATCGATGCGGGAGAATCCCTTGTATTTTTTCTATATCGAGCAGAAAATTATTTGCCCGCACTTTTGGAGGCATCATATCTCTTAATTACTTCAGCCGTGATATCAACGCGGGGGTTAAAATAAATGGCCCCGCTATTTCGTAAATCAAAGATGATATCTAAATCAAAATCTTTGCCAATTTGCTCAATAATTGGGAGCAACTCCCGTTGAATTTTTTGAAAGAGCCGATTGGTCAAATCTTGGATTTCACGGTATGAATCCTCGGCAAACCGCTGACGAGCTGTTTTTTTCTTCTCTAGATCCGAGTTTAACTGCATTAATGCTTCATTGGAGAGAGTCATCCTTTGGGTATTCAACTTGGATTCAATTTGGCGAATTTCTTCGTCCATTTTAGCTAATTTTTTCTGGTTCTCTTGGTCTTTTTGGCTCAACTGATTCATAACTCTTTTTCCCTCGATTGACTTCTCCAAAACTTCTTGGGAGTTAACAATTCCAATCTTAAGGGTTGCCTGTTGAGCAAAACCAAAGGAAACGACCAGCAAAAGAGCAATTAGAAAAAGATAAATTTGACTTCTGCTTTGTCTCAACATCTTAGTCCTCCTTTAAGGTATTTTCTGATAGTTAATTGATTCTTTAAAAAGTTGTTCCAATCGCAAACCGGAAATTGAAGTTAGAATCTTCATACGGTAGTTTAGGACTATTATAGGCAAAAATCAACCGAAAAGGCACTCGCAGGGCGGGAACAAATATCCTGAACTCTAACCCGGTTGATGAATATAAATTATGGATGTTTACTTTCTGATTGGGAGCATAAGCATTGCCAATATCAAAAAATAAAATCGTGTAAAGGGGGCCTCCTACCTTGATAATATATTCGGCATTACACACGATTGACTTTTCTCCCCCAATATTTGTTCCTGATTCTCCTCTTGGACCAATAGAATAAATATCATAGCCTCGAATCGACATCTCACCACCTAAGAAAAACCTCTCCCAAAAAGGAACCTGCGAATCACCAATCCGCTTAATAAAAGAATATTCAAGATGGAATCCTAAAGTTTGATTACGGAAAAGAGGTTGATAATGAGTAAACTCAAACCTGGGTTTCAGCAGGCTTATATCTCCTCCCAGGAAGGATCCAGCAAATTTTGTTCCAATGAGATAAAGAGTTCCCCGGCTAGGAGTCAGTGGGCTATCCACCGTCGAACGATAAACAGTTCCTGAAATACTACTCATATGATAACTACCGAGCCCATACATATAACCACCGGGGTAATAACGGGGATAGCCAGAATAATAGCTCCCATAAAAATACGGGTCATAAAAATAGTATTGATCCTCCTCCGAGGGAAGAGAAACATCAATATAATCAAATCCATAGACTAAATTCGCTCTCCAGTAACCCTTGACCCGGGCGGAAAATTGAAGGTTGATTCCCTTTGTTTTTTGATTAAACAAGCCAGGATAAATCATGTAGCGATTATAAATACTAAAACCTAGCGAAAGAGGTCGATCAAAGATATAGGGTTCAGTGAAGCCGAAAGAATAGTTCTTAAGATTTTTTCCGTACTGAAACATCAAAGAAAGATTCTCTCCAGCCCCCATAAAGTTCACCGTTTCATAACTTAAGGCCACAAATGTTCCATAATATCCACTGTAACCAGCCGTAAACTGAATGTTATTTCGCTGGAGTTCTTTGACGTAAAGAGTTACATCCATCTGAGTAGGATCATCCGGTTTGGGTCTTATATCAGGGTCTTTCTCCAGTTCCACCAAGCCCAATTGCTTCATCCGCAAGAGACTGTCTTTAAAAAGCGCCAAGCTAAACCGATCGCCTTCGCGCAAGAGCAGTTCGCGCCGAATCACCTTGTCTTTGGTATAAGTATTACCTCTTATTTCCAACCGATGGAGATAAACCACATCTCCTTCATAGATATTAAAACTAATATTCACCAGTTTTCTTTTGGGGTCTAGATTTTCAACCGGCATTATTTGAGCATAAAGATAACCATAATTGCGATAAAGCTCGCCGATATCTTCGACTGATTTCTCCCGAATCTTGGTGTTATAGAGTTGGCCTGGTTTTAGTTTAATCATCTTTCTCAGGCCGGATGAGGAAAAAACCTTGGCCCCCTCAATTTTAATTTCACCTACTCGATAACGATACCCGGCTTCAATGGGAATAATCAGCTTTTTCATCACTTGTTTCTTAAAGAAAATTGACCGCTTGGTGATGTCCTCAATCCTTGGTTCACCGATGGTGGCTTCCATATAGCCATATTCTTGAAGTTTCTTCTTAATGTTCTGCAAATCTTCTTCTAGCTTGTCAGGCTTAAAAGTATCCTTCCCGGTTATCCAGGCAATGATGCCATGTTTCTTATTTTCTTTTAAGGCTGAACGGAGAACACTCTGGGGAAGTTTAGGGTGCCCCACAAAGACAACTTCGCCCACCCTTATTTTCGGGCCTTCATCAATGTTAAAAACCACTTCCAGCTCGTTTTTGCCCTTGCTATTGATGGCAATATCAACTTTCCCTTGGGTCAAACCCTTTTCCCGAAGAAGCTCTTCAATGCGGGCTTTGATCCTCTCGATTTTAAAGGGGCTATAATAAGAATAAGGCAGGATATATTCATCGTTTTCTTTTAATTTATCGATAATATCATTTTCTTTAAGCTTCTTGCCCGTCTTAAAGGTAATATCACTGATGATCGGGTTTTCTTCGACGATAACTTTAATTATTTTTCCTCTTTCTCCCTCTTCTTGCTCAATCCTTAAATTGGCAAAAAAACCAGTTGACCAGAGAACTTTAAAATCCCGCCGAAGAAGTTCTTCATTAAAATAATCCCCTTCCCGGGAAGAAAGATAATAGAGGATAGTCTCTTCGGTTACCCTTTCATTACCAATAATTTCAATCTTCTCGACAGTTTCTTGCCCCCACAAAAAAGGAGACCAACTCAAACTAAGAACAACCAAAAAAACAATAATTAACTTCTTCATTTGACTCCCTCCATATATACCACAACCCGGATAAAATTTCCAGGTTAGTTGGTCTAACTTCGTTTTTAACAAAAGGAAAAATTGTCTATCTTGATTCTTTTCTAGGCGCAAGGTTAACCACAGTTACCAAATATCTTCATTATTATTTTTAACTATGGTTTTCTCTGATTAGTTTCAACCGTCCTTCATAAAGGAGATAAACTTTTTCACAAAACTGAGCAACTTTTTCATCATGAGTGACAATAATTGAAGAGAGGCCTCTCTCCCGGTGGAGATCATTAATTAAAGCTAAAATCCTCTGCCCGGTTTTCCAATCGAGATTGCCCGTTGGTTCATCAGCAAGAAGAAGAAGTGGCTCATTAACTAAAGCCCGAGCAATGGCTACCCGTTGCTGCTCTCCTCCTGAAAGCTGGGCTGGCCTTTGGGATAACTTGTCAGCAAGAGATACTTTTTCCAAGATATCTTTGGCTTTCGCTTTTGCTTCAGTTAGTTTCTCTCCTTTGATTATAAGGGGAAACATCACATTTTCGAGAGTCGTAAACTCAGGCAAGAGATGGTAAAATTGGAATATAAAACCTATTTTTCTATTCCGGATATAAGCCCTTTCTTCTTCGGTTAATGAAGATGCATCTTGACCTTCAATTAACACCTTTCCTCGTGTCGGGCGGTCGAGTAAACCTAAAAGATTAAGGAGAGTGGTTTTTCCCACTCCTGAAGATCCCATGATGGCCACCAGCTCCCCCTGGTTTAAAGTAAAAGATAATTGCTCGAAAACACAAAGCACTCCTTGCGGAAGCGGATAATCCTTCCCCAAAGCAACAGTGCGAACGATTTCCTTGTGGCTCATTTCATCCCTAATTATTCATACTTAAGTGCTACCACGGGATCGGTCTTGGCCGCCCGATAAGAAGGAAAAAGAGTCGATATGAGACTAATTGCCAAACTAACCAAGATTACCGCCGCTAAATCTCCACCTTGAACCTGAAAAGGAACAAAAGCAATTTGATAAATTTCCACGGGAACCTTGATTAGTTGAAAAGTATTGGCCAGCCAACACCAGAGCAACCCCAGAATCACCCCCAGAAAAGTCCCCATAATACCGATCATTGCCCCTTGAAAGAAGAAAATCCGCCGAATATCAGCTGAGGTGGCTCCCATTGCCATTAAGATACCAATATCCCTTGTTTTTTCCATAACCATAAGAATCAAGGTGGCGATAATATTTAAAGCGGCTACTAAAACAATCAAAGCAATGGTAAAAAACATCAATTTCTTTTCTAATTTTAAGGCAGAAAAAAGAGACTTATTGAGTTCCATCCAGGTAGTGATGTAAGTCTCGAGAGGTAAAACGTTTTGCAACCTTTGCTGAACTTCTTCAGCTTTAAATATTTCTTTAATTTTCACCTGAATTAGATTAACTCGGCCCTCCATCTGAAATAAATTCTGGGCTGTCTCCAGCGGGACAATAACCGAGGAGGAGTCATATTCATAAAGACCTGTCTGGAAAATCCCCGCTACCCTAAACCTTTTCAAGCGAGGCAAAGGCCCCACCGGCGATAACCGAGTCGAGGCCGTAATTATGGTTACCACCTCCCCCACGTTAGCTCCCACTCGAAAAGCCACATCGCTACCTAGAATTATTTCCGGAACTTTGCTCCTTTCTTGGGGCAATTGACCTTGCTTCATCTTTTGCAGCCACGGTGAAAACTTTATTTCTTTGGATATATCCATGCCCCGCAAAACTACTCCGCTGCTTTTTAAAGGTCCGTTGAGTAGAACAGTGTCATAAACCATAGGGGAAGCAAAGACTACTTCTTCGTCTTGTTCAATTCGCTGAATAATTTGAGAATAACCACTTAAACCCTCGGGAGCAAGAGAAGAAATCATTAAATGGGATGTTGTTCCTAATATTTTTCCTTGGACATCAGATTGAAATCCACTGATAAGAGCCAGGGCTATAACTAGGGCCATAACCCCAATTGTTATTCCCAGTATTGAAATAAAGGTGATTACCGAGATAAAAGCTTGCTTGCGGCGAGCAGTTAAGTATCTTCGGGCAATATAAAGTTCATACCTCATCCTCAATTTCTACCTGAAAATCGAGTTAACCTTTGGGCCGAAGAAGAGGAAAGAGGATAACTTCTCTTATCGACTGCTTGTTGGCAAAAATCATGGTTAAGCGATCAATGCCAATTCCCTCTCCCCCAGTAGGAGGCAGGCCATATTCTAAGGCTTGAACATAATCTAGGTCAATTGCGTGTGATTCCTCATCTCCTTTTTTTCTCTCCTCCAACTGCTGCTCAAAGCGGCGTTTCTGCTCCAGCGGATCTGTCAACTCACTAAAGGCATTAGCAATTTCCATCCCGGCCATGATCAGCTCAAACCTCTCCGCTTCGTTGGGGTTTTCAGGAGAAGCTTTGGCTAAAGGAGAAATTTCTTTGGGGGGATTGATAACAAAAGTTGGTTGAATCAATTTAGGTTTTACCTGTTTATCGAAAAGAACATCAAGCGCTTTCCCATAAGAAAGAGGAGTTTTTTCGGAAGCAAGCTGGGAGGCTAACTCGATAACCTCCCTTTCGTTTTTAAGTTTAGCCGGAGAAAGCCCACTGAATTCAGCCAGAGCTTCATAAAATCTAACTTTCCTCCATGGTCTCTTCAAAGAAAGAGAATATTCTCCAAAAGTTAACTCTAGGGTCCCCAATATTTTTTGACTTAGATAAACAAGCAACTCTTCGGTCATTTCCATCATATCGTGATAATCCTTGTAGGCTTCATAAAATTCAAGCATGGTAAATTCAGGATTATGTTGGGAAGAAATGCCCTCGTTGCGAAAATTTCGATTTATTTCGTAGACCTTATCAAAGCCACCAACCACTAGCCGTTTCAAGTAAAGCTCCGGAGCAATTCTCAAATAAAGCTCGATCCCCAAAGCATTGTGAAAAGTCTCAAAGGGACGCGCCAGAGCTCCGCCAGGAATAGGATGCATCATCGGTGTCTCAACTTCAATATAACCGCGCTCATCAAAAAATCTTCTGATTTCAGCTATCAAGGCGCTTCTAAGCCAAAAAACGCGAGCAGCCTCAGGATTAATCATCAGGTCAAGATATCTCTTTCGGTATCTTAACTCTACATCTTGAAGTCCATGCCACTTTTCCGGCAAAGGATGAAAGCATTTAGCTAAGAAAGTATACTCTTCAACCAACACCGTTAGCTCTCCCGTTCTGGTCCGGAAAAGCCTTCCTTGGATGCTGATTATGTCACCGATATCTAAAAGAGAAAATCTCCGGTAGGCTTCCTGGCCAATTTGATCCTGACGAAGATATCCCTGAAGCCGGTTCAAAGCGTCTCCCAGATGGAAAAAGGTGGCTCGACCCATCCGTCGAATAGTCAAGATACGTCCCGGAACCGAAACTTTTATTTCTTTTTTTTCCAATTCTTCTTCTTTGAGCGATTCATATTGTTGTTTAACTTGACTCACCGTATGAGTTATGGCTGCTCGATGGGGAAAGAGGTCCACCCCTTCTTCCGCTAACTTAGTCCATTTTTGATAACGAACCTTTTCCTGATCTATAGTTATCGACAAGTCTCCATCTAAGCCATCTTGTTCCTTGTTTTTTTTCTTAGTCATCTCTCATTTCTCCTGTTTTGATTTTGGCTGAGCTTCCATTTTCTCTAAATCTAATTTTCTTCGAACCGCATCCAAGAGGCCATTAACAAAAATACTTGCTTTTTCTGTGCTGTACTTCTTAGCGATCTCAATAGCTTCATTGATGATAATTGCTGGCTGAAGATGGGCCTCTTCCAGAAGCTCAAAAACTGCCAGGCGAAGAATATTTCGATCAACTAGGGACATCCTTTCCAATTCCCAATTTTGAGAAACAGACTGAATTAGATCGTCAATTACTTCTTTCTGGTCAATTATGCCCTTGACTAACCATTCAGTATATTCTTTTGTCTCCGGAAGAACGCGCTTTTCAGACCAAAATTCTTCCAACACTTTCGATGGGGAGTCGGCGCAAAACTCCAGCTGGAATAATATCTGAAGGCAGAATTCCCGCGCTTTTCTTCTTCTTCCCATCGGCGTCGACCACGATCTCTATTTGGAAAAAATTACAATTTGGTCAATTTAACTAGATTAATTGTCTCGACTAAAGCCATCGCTGCATCGTAACCTTTATTGCCTGCCTTAGCTCCGGCTCTTTCAATGCCTTGCTCGATACTCTCGACAGTTAACACTCCGAAGGACACAGGAACCCCTTGTTCCAAGGCTATTTGGGCTAGTCCTTTAGTTACTTCAGCGCTAAGAAAATCAAAATGAGGCGTATCTCCTCTGATAAGAACCCCAAGACAGAGAATTCCATCAACTTCCTTCTTCAGAGCTAGTTTTTTAGCTAAAAAGGGAATCTCAAAAGAACCAGGAACTTTGTAAACCAGAATATTGGCCTCCTCTGCCCCTAGTTTTTTTAAGGCATCCAAAGCGCCTTCTTTTAATCTCTCGGAAACAAATTGATTGAACCGGCTTAAAACAATGGCAATTTTTAGACCCTCAGCTTTAAGATTTCCTTCATAAATGGGCATCTTGCTTCTCCTTTTCATTGGCCTTTAAAATTAGGCTTGCGTTTCTCGAGAAACGCTTTTGTTCCCTCTTGGCTATCCTCGGTAGCACAGGATTTCCCGAACAACTCCGCTTCTAAGAGTAAGCCATCCTCCAAGGATTTATCAAGACCCTGGTTAATGGCTCTGATAGCCAATTGCAGGGCATAAGGAGCATTAGCAATTATCTCCTCGGCTAATTGGACCACCACCGTCGACAATTCCTGATGAGGAACAACTCGATTAACTAAGCCCACTTGGAAAGCTTCCTCAGCGGAAATTAGGCGTCCGGATAAGATCAACTCCATCGCTTTTCCTTTTCCAATTAATCGGGCTAAGCGTTGCGTTCCTCCAAATCCAGGAATAAGCCCCAATTTTACTTCTGGTTGTCCAAATTTAGCCTGTTCAGAAGCAATACGAAGGTGACAAGCCAAAGCCATTTCGGTTCCTCCCCCCAAAGCATAACCATTAACGGCAGCTATAACGGGTTTAGGATAGTTCTCGATCAACTTAGTCAACTCTTGCCCTTCAAGAGCATAATCTTTTCCCTTATTGTAATCAAGATTAACCAATTCACTGATATCAGCTCCAGCAATAAAGGCTTTATCGCCAGCTCCAGTCAGAATAATAATCTTCACCTCTTGTTTCTCTCGGAAAGATAGGAAGCCAGAATATAATTCTTTTATCGTCTGGGCATTTAAAGAGTTGAGTTTTTCGGGGCGATTAACTACTATCCAACCAATATTTTTTTCTTCTTTTACCAAAATATTTTTATAGGCCATCTTTCTTCCTCCCCCCTAAAATTAAATCTCTTTTTCATAGATACGATATTTTTTATAAATCCTACCCCCTAAAGATTCAGTAAATTTATTAATGGCCTGGTTGTCTTCCAACTGCCAAGATGTTTCACACCACTCATATCCCTTGCGGAGAGCATTCTTTTCCAACTGATTATATAATAAATAACTCAAACCAGTCATACGGTATTTTTTTAAGACTCCGAAAACCACAGCTCTCATCCCTTTTATTTTTTTTCGATTCAAAAGGAAATAAAGAATTCCCCACGGAGTTAACCGCCCATTAAGCTTTTTCAGGATTTCATTATAATTGGGAAGACCAAAAGCAAAGCCCACTGTCTGGCCCTTATTTTCGGCAAATATAACTAGATCTGGATCAGCGAACTGTTTTAACTTGTTAGCCATATGAATCATTTCATGTTCCGTCCAGGGAACAAAACCCCAGTTGCCTTTCCAAGCTTCATTGTAAATAAAAGCAATTTTCCTGGCTTCGTTGACGATATCTTTCATGTTCACCGTTCGCAGAGTAACCGAGAGATCTCGCCTGGCCTTCTCGACTATTAATCTCACTTTCTCTTTTTCTTGATGATCTTTGGTCATATAAAAAGCATAGAGATCCTTAGCTTTAACCAGCCCACATTGCGTCATTAAATCATTATAATAGGGAGGATTATAAGTCATCATTATCACCGGAGATGAATCAAAACCTTCGAGTAAAAAAGCACATTCATCATTCATCGACAAATTCATGGGGCCACGCAAGATGTTCATCCCCTTTGCCTTCCCCCAATTAGCCACCGTGGACAATAATTGTTGGGCGACCTCGGGGTCATTAAAACTCTCATAAAGACCAAAAAAAACAACTTTTTCGTGGCGAAATTCATTGTGTCGCTCATCAAGAATAGCGGCAATCCGGCCCTGAACTTCACCATCTTTAACCGCCAAAAATAACTCAAGGTCAGCATGTTCGAAAAAAGGGTGTTTTTTCTTATTCAGCTTTTCCTTCATATCAATTATCAACGGAGGAACCCAATAAGGGTCATTTTGATAAACTTTCCAGGGAAATAAAATAAATTCTTTCTGGTCCCTTCTTGAGGAAACTTTTCTAATTTCCAACTTTTACTTACCTCCTTTTGGGGAGAATCCTACCCATTTTATCAGAGAGCTATCATTTTTGCACGTAAAATATATAAAGGGAACAATTTCCCTTCTCTTATTTCTGAATAAGCGCTGGCAGTTTACCTAATGGTTGGTGGGAGTTACCAATGTGCTTCTTAGGCTTAAACTAGGCCAGAAGAAAGGATGGTCAAAATTAGCCGCCAGGACAACTAGAGGAATTAATAGCCTGGGACAAAAAATTGACTGACTATCTTCAATCCCTACACTAAAGTTTAATTCAAATATTTTAATTAGGGCTGTTCTTTCATTTTGAAGCTAGAAAAAAAGATTTCTTAACTACCCAGTTTGTCTTCCACCTGAAATTGTGCTAATAATTTAAGAACTTGAAGCAACAAGGAGGAAAGATGCTCAAGAAAGCCCCCATGATTAAAGAGTTGCCAGCCGGAAATTTAACTTGGCGACTGGACGAAAACAAAATTCCATATGAGACTTCCAATGACTGCGTGGTGTGTGAAGAGATAATTGGTCAACAAAGAGCGCTGAAAGCCATCCAAACAGGTTTAAATATAAAAAGCCTAGGATATAACATCTTTGTCACCGGCTTAGTCGGCACCGGTCGTAGCACGACCATAAAAAAATTTCTAGAAAAGATCAGTCAAGAGGAAAAAAATCCTGAAGATATTATTTATGTCCACAATTTTAAAAACCATGACGAACCAACCCTTATTATTCTCCCTGCCGGCCAAGGACGAGCCTTTAAAAAAGCTATGGATCGATTAATTGAGATGCTCAAGGTCAATATTCCCCAACTCCTTCAGAGCAAGTATTACAAAGAAAAAAAAGATGAAATTATCGAGAGCCAACAAAAAAAACAAAAAGAAATCTTGAGCAAATTTGAAGAAGAAGTTGCTCAAGAAGGATTTTCTGTTATTCAAGTTCAAATGGGTGTGTTTGTTAAGCCCGACTTAATTCCTGTTATCGACGGTCAGCCCACTCCCTTTAACAAACTAGAAGCTATGGTTAGAGAGAACAAATTTCCCAAACCAAAGCTCGAGGAATTAAAGAAAAAATATGAAGAATTGACCGATAAACTGGAAGAAGTCTTTGAACAACTCAAAGCTTTGGAAAAGCACACTCGAGAACTACTCCACCAATGGGATGAGGAATCAATTACTCCCATGATTAAGGGAGCCATCTCGGGTATTCGAGAACAATTTACAAACTCTAAGGTAATATCTTATTTAGAGCATGTTGAAAAACATCTTATCCAGAATATTAATCTTTTCAAAGGTCAGAAAAAGGAAACTCCCGAGAGAGATAAATTAGTTGAGGATCCTTTCATCCCTTACCGAGTCAACCTTCTTATCGATAATGCCGACCAAAAAGGGGCTCCCGTGGTAACCGAAACCAACCCTAATTACGTTAATCTTTTCGGAGCCATCGAAGCCACTATGACCCGGGGAGGCATTCTTCAGACTGATTTCACTAAGATTAAAGCCGGCTCACTTTTGAAAGCCAACGGAGGCTATTTAGTAATCAACGCTTTAGATGCTTTAATTGAGCCAGGAGTTTGGATTACTCTCAAAAGAACTCTTAAATATAAAAAACTGGAAATCCAAAATTATCCTCCTTATTATCTCGTTTCAACCGGTCGTCTCAAACCAGAACCTATCGAGATTAATGTTAAAGTTATTTTAATCGGAGACAACTACATCTATTCACTTCTCTACTCCCTTGACGAAGATTTCAAGAAAATATTCAAAGTCAAAGCCGAGTTTGACTCCGAAATGCAAAAAACAGATAAAACAATTCTCGAGTACACCTCCTTCATTAAGAAAATAACTGATGAAGATAATCTTCTCCCTTTTGACAAATCGGGAATAGCGGCCATCATCGAGTACGGAACTAGATTAGCCGGAAGGCAGCGAAAAATTTCAACGCGATTTCACATTATATCCGATGTAATCCGGGAAGCCAGCTATTGGGCTTCTTCTGAAGGAGAAAAAGTTGTCTGCCGCCACCATGTGGAAAAAGCCATCGAAGAAAGATTCGAACGAGTCAGCCTTATTGAAGACAAAATCCAGGAAATGATTGAAGAAGGCACTTTATTGATTGAAACCCAAGGTTCAGCCATCGGTCAAGTTAACGGCCTTTCGGTTTATTTTCTGGGAGATGTTTCCTTCGGCAAACCAACCCGCATTACAGCCCGAACCTCAGTGGGGCGAGCGGGGGTTATCAATATTGAAAGAGAGGCTGACCTAAGCGGTCGGACTCATAACAAAGGAGTCCTTATTCTCGCTGGTTACCTCCGAGGAAAATATGCCCAGGATAAACCTTTTGCCCTTTCAGCCAGCTTGGCTTTTGAGCAATCCTACTCCGGGGTGGACGGAGACAGCGCTTCTTCCACCGAAGTCTATGCTATTCTCTCGAGTTTAGCCAAACTTCCTCTCCGCCAAGATATTGCTGTTACTGGTTCTCTTAATCAACACGGAGAAATTCAACCTATCGGTGGAGTTAATGAAAAAATTGAAGGTTTCTTTGATGTCTGTCGAGCTCAGGGATTAACCGGAACCCAAGGTGTAATCATTCCTGCCCAAAACGTTCAGAACTTAATGCTCCGCAAAGATGTGGTGGAGGCAGTTAAGAGTGGCCAATTTCATATTTACCCCATAAAAACCATCGATGAAGGAATTGAAATTTTAACTGGCGTCAAGGCGGGCCAGAGAAAAGAAGATGGCACTTGGGAAGAAGGCACCATCAACTATCTTGTTGACCAAGGCCTAAGTCGTTTGGCCCAAAGCTGGAAAGCTTATGCCCAACCCACGGAAAATACCGCAGTTGACCATAAAGAATAAACTTTAATCTTTTTTAATCTTTCTTAATTTTGACCCTTTCGTGCCACTTGGACCGGTCGGGATCTTGAGGTTTTTTTGGCCGGCGAGGCGGATTCTTTCTTAACTCATCAAGAAGAACTTCCACCGCTTTCTCCAGGGAAGGGTCGTGACCTTTAATCACTAAATCTGGCCGATCATAAACTTCAATATCCGGAGAAACGCCGATACCTTCCACCGCCCAATTGCCTTCGGTATCAACAAAACCAAAAGTTGGAACAGCCAGGGAGCCACCATCCAATAATCCCGGGTTTCCCGAAAGACCAACCAGACCTCCCCAAGTTCTGGTCCCAATCAAAAGCCCGAGGTTAAGCTTTTGGAAGTAATAAGGAAAGGCATCTCCCCCGGAAGCTGAATAATGATTAATGAGCATAACTTTGGGGCCCAGATGAGCGATGCCCGGGGTTTGAAACATCTCCAATCCTCGACGGGCCCAGTAATTAAGCACTTGACGGTCAAGAAGATCAATCATTACATCAGGAATAAACCCACCGCCGTTGTACCGCTCATCGATAATCAAGGCTTCTTTATGGGCGAAAGCGTACATACCTTTAAACAATTCCCGGTTGCCCTCTCGAGAAGTGTTCGGCACGTGAAAATATCCTATCCGCCCCCCGGAAAGTTTGTCCACTAGTTCCCGCCGTGTCCTAACCCAATCTAAGTAAAATAAATTCAATTCACTCCGAACAGGCTTAACCCAGTATTCTCGAACTCCTTCCTTGCTGGGGACAGAATTGACCACAATGGGAATTCTCTTACCGGCTGTATTTTCTAGAAACTTATAAGGGTTATCATCAAGGGTAACTTCATGCCCGTTTAAACTAATTAAATAGTCACCCTCTTTAACTTCTATTCCTTGCTCGGTTAAAGGCGAACGAGTTGATTCATCCCAGTTTTCCCCTTGATAAATTTTCTTAATTCGATAACGACCAGCCTGCTCATCGACTTCAAACGCAGCGCCAAGGAGGCCTCCCTCAACTCTTTTTGGCCGGTCAAATTCTCCCCAATTAACATAGGCATGGCCAACATTCAATTCTCCCACCATTTCTCCAAAGAGATAATCTAAATCAGCCCGATGCCCTAAATAGGGAACCAGGGATTCATACTTGCGGCGAACTTTCTCCCAATCAACCCCGTGCATATTTTCCACATAGAACCAATCGCGATAAATCCTCCACCCATCAACAAACATTTGTTTCCATTCTTCTTGAGGATAAATTTTCATCGTTAAATCCGCCAGACTTAAGGCCCCATCTCCCTTTTTCTGGTTGGGTTTCAAGCCGATAACTCCATAAACATCACCACTGCGGTATAGAATTTTTTTCTTGTTGGCCGAAAGGGCTATTCCGTTTACTCCTCTTATAATCACTTCATCTTTCTTCTTTTCCAGATTAAAATGATGAAGTTCACCATCTTTAAGATAAATCACTCCATCATCTACCGCCTCTAACCAACGATAATCTCCGGCGGGAAGAGGAAAAGCAATAATGCGGCCGTTAAGACCATCAAATTCAATACTAACCTTTTTTTCTTGCCAAGAGTCACGAGATGAATCCTTTTTCGCTTTTTGGCCTTCTGGCCCTGCCTTTATCTCCTCCTCAATATTTTTTTCTTGGAAAAGGGGCTTGGTCATCTTGGTGAGAGGAAGGCCATAAATTTTGGTAGCTCGAGTATAAAGATAATCCTGTTCAAAGCTGGAAAAGGTAAGATTAAAAGTTCGATTGGACAAAAAGAATAAATACTGACCGCAAGAGGAAAAAACGGGCTGGAAATCCTGATACTGGTCATCTGTAAGTTGTTGAGCTGTCTTTCTTTCCAAAGAATAAACCCACACCGCTTCTTGACCGTTTTCTCCATCCTTAGTGTAGACTATCCACTGGGAATCCGGTGACCATTCATAATCCGTGATCTCGAAGCGCCGGGCTTGGTCAACAAAAGTAATTTTTTTACTCTTGATCTCTATAAACTGTAACCCTTGCTTTTTATCACTAAACAAAAGCTTGGTGGAATCTGGTGACCAAAGAGGGGAAAACCGCCAAGTTTGAGTCCCCGTAGTTAATTGAATAGTTTGGTTTGACCGGCGGTCATATAAATAAAGCTCATATTCGCCCGTTCGATCTGAATAATAAGCAAGGTAGCGACCATCTGGTGACCAAGTAGGAAAAATTTCTCGAAGGCCAGGAGTCTGGGTTAAATTGCGAGTCACCCCTTCCTCAGCGGGGACTAAGAAAATTTCACCCCGAGCTTCAAAAACAACCTGTTTCCCACTTGGTGAAATATCAAAACGAGTTATATTGTCCTTAACATTTTTGAAATAGGGCAGCAGATGAGGGTTATCAAAATTTAGTTCAATAGGAATCCGATTATATTTCTCTGTTTCGAGATCCAGAAGATAGATGTAACCTCCATTCTCATAGACAATTTTCCCATTTTCTCCAGAAGGCCAGAGCACATCATATTCTTGATGATGGGTAATTTTTTTAATCTCTCCTGTCTTTAAATCATAGGCGAAAATATTTAAGATAACATCGCGGTCGGAAACAAAATAGATCTTATCTTTATACCAAAAAGGATGCTGATCTGTGCCGGGATAAGTGGTTAAGCGCTTAGCTTCATTGTTCTTTAAATCAAAAATCCAGATATCTTGCGCTCGACCTCCCTGATACCTTTTCCAGGTCCGCCATTCCCGGGAAATGGGAGTGTAGACAATTTGTTCTCCCGTGGGAGAAAAACTACCGCCGCCTGCTTCGGGAATTACTAAGGGTTGTTCGAGTCCACCATTGACATTAACAAGAAAATACCGCCCCATCCTTGGACCCCAAGGAGTTCGATTGGCTCGAAATAGAATTTTTTTCGAATCGGGGGTCCAATCTAAAACCTGATAATCAAATCCACCGCGAGGAGGTAACGCCCCGACATCATTATAATAAGTCAGTTGGCGGGGAAGGCCTCCTTCCACCGGCATGACATAAACCTGGCGATTCCCTGAATATTCAGCGGAAAAAGCAATCCAGCGACCATCGGGAGAGATCTTGGGAAATAACTCTAACCCTGAATGAGAAGTTAAGCGTTTAGCTGGTCCCCCGTTTATAGAGACGGACCAAATATCACCAGCATAAACAAAAACAATCATATTTTGATTAACATCTGGGAAACGAAGCACTCTTGCTTCCTTCGCCTGAGCTAATCCTCCTAAAAGGAAGACAAGCATAAAAACCCAAATCATATTTTTTTTCATTGCTCCTCCTCGTTATTAATTTTAATCTTAGGGGGATTAAACAAGTCCCACCGCCTTTTTTAACCTCTGGACTTCAAGGGGAGTAAGATGGCGCCACTGACCTTTTTTTAAATCCCCTAATTTCAATGGGCCTAATCTAACTCTTTTTAACTGCTTAATTGAGGCTCCGACAGCTTGAAAAATTCGCCTTATTTCTCTTTTTCGTCCTTCATGGATTTCTACTAGATAAACGCTTTGTGCTCTCCCTTCCGCGATAGTCAGCAATTTATCTGGTTTCGTCCACCGCCCATCTAAATAGATACCTTTTTTCATCCTCGTTAAAGCTTCCTTTGGTAAATTGCCTTTCACCTTGACTAGATATGTCTTGGCTAACTGGTAGCGGGGATGAGCCACGCGAAAGGCTAATTCTCCATCATTGGTTAGCAAGAGGAGTCCTTCGCTTGGGGCATCTAATCTTCCTACCGGATGTATGCAAACCGGAAAATCAGGAAGTAAATTATAGATAGTCTGGCGGCCAAAAGGATCATTTCGAGTTACCAAATACCCTGGAGGTTTATTAAGTAAAACATAAATAAATTGATTCTTATGGGCTACTTTCTGGCCATCAACCTCAACGGTATCTTGATCGGGATCAATTTTAATCCCCAAAGAAGTCACGGCTTCTCCATTAATAAAAACCCGGCCTTGCTGAATAAGCTCATCAGCTTCCCGGCGAGAAGCAACACCAGCCTGAGCTAAATATTTATTTAAGCGGATCAACACTTGTCGCTCTTCAAGTCAAAAGTAAAAATTAAATCCTCCCGAAAGAACAAACTGACCGAATTTCATTTCCTCGTTGTCAATTTCTAATTGAGAAAAAAAGTAACGACCTTCTCCCAATAGGGCAAATTTTTTTCCTAGATGGAGCTCAAGGCCAACTCCCGCATTCCAGCTTCCTTGACGATCTTGACCAATCGCTTCCACATCGGCTCCAAAATAGCCATAACCCAATGAAAAATAAGGTTGGAGCATTAACAGGGGCAAGAAATATTTTAACTGCACACCTAAAAAATTAGTATCTACTTGGCGATTGGCCCAAAAAATAAAAGCTGGATCTTCGGTAGTCAGGGAATGGGAGGCCTGAAAAAAAATACCTTCCACAGCCAACATCATGAATTTTAGTCCCAATCTTGCTCCATAGACAAAACTTGGGTCGCGGTCGAATTCAAATTCGAAATTAGATAAGCTTGGCTTCTGAGCTGAATATCCTCCAAGCAAGCCTAAATAAAAGCCAGTTTGGGCGTTCACCAGGCTTGGAGAAACTATAACCAGGCCTATTATTGCCAGATTAATTAAAAATCGCTTCATCGGCCCTCCCTTGGTTATTTTATTCTTGCTTATTCTAACCATTTTTGAATCTTTCCGATCCTGGTCAATCCCTAATTAAGGGCTTATTATTTCGGCCAAAAATGAGGCTTGGCTACTATTTCCAAGATACGAATATCGAAAAAATTCTGGGCAGGAGCGGGTATAAGCACCAGAGCAGTGTCCACTCCCCTCCCCGTTCCCCCGATAGATAGGCAAGGTTTCTGGCTGGAAACAAGCCCAGCATCGGCAGCCATCATCGCCATCTCAATGGCCACTTTAGTCCCTTCCCCAAAAAGGCGAAGGGTATAAGCAATGATTTCTTCTAATTGGTAGGTGCCTAATTTCTTGCGGACAGCCCGTCCTACTCCCCCTAGGGCATGTTGACAAGTCAACACCTTGATTCCCTTGTTCACTAGCTCTTTTCTAATTTTCCCGGAAAATTCTTGGTAATCAGGGCCAGTAAAGCCGGTGGAATGGGTAACAATCACCAAGTTTTTTCCTTTAAAATATTCCACGGCCTCAAGCGCCGTTCGACCCGAAGTGGAAGAGACAAGGATATCAGCTATTTCAAGTTCATCGGCTCGTTGAGCGGCCTTTTCCAGCGTCATAAGCGTATTATGAGGACCAGGGGTTAAAAAGTAAAGACATGACTTTTCTATGAGTTTATATTTACTGTCTTCAGTCATCTCTATCCTCCCTGAATAGATTTAAATAATTTACTTAAATTTGCCTTGAACCATTCTTTCCACTAATTTAAGTTCTTCTTTTTCTTTACGTTCCACCATCGAAACTAATACTTCTTCCCTATTTTTTGGCCGTTAATCCGGAGAGTTGATGTTTAAAATTACTTTCAAAGCACCTGGTTGGGCTGCTCGTTGCATCGCTTCTTTGGCTCTCTCCAAGGTATATTCAGCTTCGATCATCTTCAATACTTCAACTCTTTTGTTCTCCAGCCATTTAATGGCCTGGGGAAACGGTCCACACCTCGAACCTATTATTTGAATCTCATCGATGACTAAAGGAGAAAGATTACCCTCATAGTCATCCTGAAGGGTACTTTTGAGAAAAATAATTCCTTCGGGTTGAACTAAACTAACGGCCTGGTTAAGACCTTCTTTATTTCCAGTTGCTTCAACAATTAAGTCAAATTTGAGGCCTCCATGATCGGTATTCAGATAGGTGGTAATGCCCCAAGAAGAAAGGAGTGTTAAATTATTTCCATGCTTGCCAAGGCAACTTACCTGGGGAAAAACTTTCTTTAGGGCTTGAGCAGCCAAAAGGCCAAGTTTCCCATCACCTAGCACACAGGCCTTTATTTCTTCCTTTTTTTTGACAAAATCAGGAGGCAATTGCTCAATAATCCTTAAGGCAGCAGCCAAGGGCTCGGTAAAAAGAGCTTCATCACTGCTTAAGGAATCCGGAAGCAAATGTAAGTTCTTTTCTGGCAAGGTTACATAATCGGCAAAAACTCCATCTTTGTCCTTGATTCCTAAAACTTGACGAGAGGGACAATGACGAGATTGACCATGAAGACAATATTTACATTGCCCACAAGGTAGGTTTATCTCACCGACCACTCTCTGGCCAAGCAAACCTGGGGAACTTGCTTCTTCGACAACCCCGACAAATTCATGTCCTAAAACTCCCCGAAACCCTAGGTAGCCCTTGGTGATCTCTAAATCAGTATTACAGATTCCAGCTTTTAAAACCTTGATCTTGGCTTCCCCTTTTTTGATTTTCGGCTCGGGAAAATCAGCTTTTAATTCAAGATGGGAGCCAGTAAACAATAATGCCCGCATTCCGCCCTAAATTTTCGTGCCTCAAGCAGCAGTTGTCAAGTTACTTCCCCACTTCCCGTTAAAGCCTCCCTAGAAAAAACCAAGTTAGGCACCCCCTAACGGATTTTTTGCTCCATTCTTCCACCTAAATCATATCTTAGAAATCTTCTTAACCTAGAAATCTGCCTTCCAGAACTTCTAATTTCCAGAACCTTTTCTCTTGTTATTCGTAATTCTTGATGTAAAATGTAGGTAAGGAATAGGAATAATGCCCAAGCTCCCCCTCAATGAATCTTTAAACATGGCCCTCAGCTCCCTGTGGGCCAACAAGTTACGCTCATTCCTCACTCTTCTAGGTATTATTATCGGTGTTTTGACCATCATTGCTGTGGTTTCGATAATTCAAGGATTAAATAATTACGTCTATGAAAAATTTTCCTTCTACGGAGCCAACGATTTTGCTGTAAGTAAATTTTCTTTTGGAGCTACCTCTTTGGAAGAATTTCGTAAGCAGTTAAAAAGAAAAGATCTAACCTTAGAAGACATGAAAATAATTAGAGAGAAATGCCAGTCTTGCCGGTTAGTTGGCGCCTCAACTTCCACCTCCCGAACAGTAAAGTATGGTTCACGTTCGCTGAAAAACGTCACTATTCGCGGCGTAACTCATGTTGACCACCTTATCGGCAGCGTCGAAGAGCTAACCAGTGGTCGTCACCTGCTTAAGGAAGACGAAGATCACTCCCGCAATGTAGCCATTATCGGAGCAGATGTAGCCCAACATCTTTTTCCCCAGACTGATCCTTTAAGAAAGTGGATTAAGGTGGGTCATCTAAATTTTCTTATTATCGGGGTAGCTAAGCCAAAAGGGAAAATCCTGGGAATGAGCCAAGACAATTTTGTCCGAATTCCCATCACCACTTTTTTAAAAATCTACGGCTCCCGGCGGTCAATCACCATCAATGTCCATACTCTCTCTCAAGAAGAGATGCTCCAGGCGCAAGAAGAAGTCCGAACGGTTCTTCGAGCCAAACGTCATTTAAGATTCAATGAGCCTGATGATTTTTCTTTTCGAACCTCGGATTCTTTTATTCAATTTTATAAATCGGCCACCAATGGAATTTATTTTGCCATGATTGCCATTTCTTCTATAGCCCTTATTGTCGGGGGCATCGTGATCATGAATATTATGTTAGTCTCCGTTACCGAGAGAACCAAGGAAATAGGTATTAGGATGGCCATCGGAGCCCGCCGAAAAGATATCCTCTTCCAATTTTTAATCGAGTCAAGTATTCTGGCCACAACAGGGGGAGCTATTGGGATTCTACTCGGTTTTATCATCGCCCGCATTGTCACCCTGACTTCTTCTCTCCCCTCCAGTATTGAACCTGGCGCCATAATTATTGCTCTTTTCGTCTCGATGTCTGTCGGACTTTTTTTCGGCCTTTATCCGGCTTCTCAAGCCGCCAAACTAAATCCTATCGATGCCCTAAGAAGTGAACAATGAAGTGGACTCTATTTAAAGAAATCACCCAGATGGCTTTTGATTCCATCAAAACTCATAAACTTCGTTCTTTTCTGACCCTCTTGGGCATTCTCATCGGGGTGATGACGGTCATCGGCATGGTCTCCATCATCCAGGGACTCAACCGGAGTTTCATGGCTGAACTGGAGTCGGTTGGCTCTGATGTAATTATTGTTTCCAAGCAAGAACCAGGTGTTCAAATAGGGGGGGAATCGGAGGAAATAAGGCAACGAAAAGATTTAACTCTTGATGATGCTACCGCCATCGAAGAAGAATGTCCGTTAGTAAAAGCAGTAGCTGTCGATCTGGTAGCCAATGTTTTTGAAAATATCCCCGTTAAATATCAGGATAAAAAGAGCCAAAATTCGGTGATCATTGGCCTTAACGAAAAATTTCCTCAAGTTCTCTCTGTGTATTTGCCGCGCGAAGGACGGTTTATAACTTCTGTAGATGTTCTCCATCGGACCAAAGTTTGTGTCCTCGGGGCCGAGTTAAAAGAAATTCTTTTTCCTCACACCTCGGCGCTGGGGAAGGAAATTCGTATCGGAGCGGAAAAGTTTAGGGTCATCGGTGTTCTGGAAAAAAGAGGAGAAATGTTTGGTCAAAGTCGAGATAATATCGTCGGGATCCCGATCACCACTTTAATGAAGTATTTCCCCTACGATTTATCCGGCCTAGAAATAATTATCACCCCCCATAAGCATGGGTATATTCCCGAGACAATGGACCAGATCATCACTGTGCTGCGTAAAAGGCGCAAAGTCGCCTTCGACAAACCCAATGATTTTTCCATTTATACCCAAGATACCTTGCTAGATCTCTATAACCAGCTCACCGGGGCTGCCTACTTGGTGATGATTGCTATTTCTTCTATTGGATTATTGGTGGGAGGCATCGGCGTTATGAATATCATGCTGGTAGCAGTAAAAGAGAGAACAAGAGAAATTGGCATTCGCAAAGCCATTGGCGCCCGAGCAGGCGATATTCTTCGTCAATTCCTGATCGAAGCGGTCTTTTTGACCGGCACGGGAGGAACCATCGGAGTCATCCTTGGCTTTCTCATCGCTTTTTTAGTTCGAGCCGCCACTCCCCTTCCTGCTTCGGTAACAGCCTGGTCAGTTGCTTTAGGCTTAGGAGTCTCTATTTCCGTCGGCCTTTTCTTTGGTATCTTCCCCGCTCAGAAGGCGGCCCGGACTGATCCCATCGTCTCCCTTCGTTATGAATAATTAATTTCTTGCTCCAGCAAATCAAATATAGTCCTAATCACCTCTCGGTTTTTTATCTCCGAGGAAAAGGAACAAGAAGAAAAAATCTCAGGTTAAAGTCAAATTATTTTTTTTCACCTTTTTCGGCTAAGACATTTGGATAGCGCTTTTTAAAATTCTGCGTTATTTCCTTAACCAATTGCGAAAACATATCTGGTTTCTCTCCTCTAAATTCAAGAAGAGTAGGACTGCCGCCTCCTTTGCCCTTAATAATGTCCCCAATTAAGGATTGAAGCTCTCTTAAATTAATCTCCAACTCATCGGCCACCGCCATGACCACATGGATCATCCCCCCTACCCGCGTGGCTAATAAAGTAGCATAAGGCCCACAGCGGATAATCTGGCGGGCTAAAAATTTAACTTCCTCGGGAGTTTTATCCTGATAATACTCAGTGATAAAATAAGTTTGGGCTTGGCTGGCCATTTCCTGGGCTTGGTAGCGGCTTAACTCTTCCTTGGCTTTGTTCAATTTTTTTCGGATTTGCTTCACCTGGGCTAATGTCTTCTGGACTGATTCTTTTATTTCCTCTTGATGAACATTGAGGAGGCTAACCAATTCTCTGGTAACCATTGTTTTCCGTTGATAATCAGCTAGGGCTCGCCGGCCACACACAAATTCAAAACGAATATTTTGGCGAATTTTTTCCCACCTAGTTATTTTAATCAATCCTATCTCCCCGGTCCGGCGCGGATGAGTGCCACCACAGGCAGAATAGTCAAATTTATCAACTTCAACCACCCTGATGTCTCCTGTTTTTTTGGGGGGCTTACGAAGCGGAATTTGATGAAGATTGGAAGGGGAAACAAAGTAAGTTTTAATTTCCCTGTTCTCAAAGATAATCTGGTTGGCCCGCTCTTCAACCCTTTGCACCAGCTCATAACTTGCTTGGGATAAATCTATTTCCACCGATGCGGTTTGTTCTCCTAAATGAAAGGAAAGAGTTTCGGCTTGATAAAGTTCATAAAAACTTTGACTTAACACATGTTGACCAGCATGTTGTTGCATATGATCAAAACGACGCGACCAATCGATTTTCCCTTTTACTTGAGGCCCTGGGAGTGGTTGAGTAACCCAATGAAAAATCTTATCCTTTTCTTCCGAGACATAAATGACCTGAACTCCATCTAGCCAACCTTTATCTGCTGGTTGTCCCCCCGATTCGGGATAAAAACAAGTCCTATCCAGAACTAGGCCCCAATTATCGCCCTGCTTAACTTGGTCGATTATTCGGGCTGTAAATTCAATCTGGTAAGGGTCATCATAATAAATTCTGATTGTTGAATCGTTAGTCATGAGTGGCCTCCTCAACAGTGTTTAGATTCTCTTTTTATTGTTATTCATTAAATTATCCTGATCAACTTTTCTCTTTTTAGATTCACTTATGTTACCATTTTCAGTCCCACCCGATTAGGATAAAACTAAAGTCTATAACTTCTAGAGAAAGCTTGAACACCAATCTTTAAACTTACCGCTTCTTTTCAAACTATCCGGAAAACAAGCAAGACAAGAAAAGCAGCCATAAAAATAATAATAACGGGAATAATCATGATGCGATAAACATCCTTTAGGCTCGCTCGAAAATAATCAAGGGTCAGAACCAAACAGAGATGCGCTGGAGAAAGAAGGATCCCCACAAAACCACTCACATAAGCAAACATGAGCAAAATCATATCAGGATTGCCTTGACCAATGATGGGCAGAAGAAGAGGAAAAGAAATCCCCACGTAAGCATGGTTAACACCTGTAAGAAAAGCCAACACAAAAGGAATGAAAAATAGTAAAAAATAAGCCCACCATCCATCAGTATGAAGTAACTGCTCCAATCCAGTGAGAGCGGATGACTTTTCCAGCATTCCTTTAAATATCATGACGGCTAAAACCAAAAGGACGGTTTTCCACGAAAAACTTTCTTTAAAAATTTGCCATCTTTTGGGTAATGGGGAACGGAAAAAAACTTGGGTTAATCCCACACTCAAGGCCAAAGCTAAAAGCATGCTGAGCTTAAAGATAAAAATAAAAATAATGATCAAGATGATCGGCCAAATAGCCCATAAACTCTCCCCTAGATGGGTGAGAACTTCCCGGGGCTTTAATTTTTTTGCGGGAATGTCAATAGGCTTAACTTGGCGAAAAAGGACAAATAAGCCCAAAGCCGCGGCCAGCAAGGTAAACGGAAACTGAAAAATTGAAATTCTCATAATCGGCACTTGAATAATTGCCGCTGCCAGAATCATATTGACATAGAGTGGCCAACAATACTCCCAAATGTGGCGAAACCAATAATTGTAAAAGGTTTTCCAAGCGGGCGAGAGCGACCACTTCCGGCTGGCCTCTTCAACTATCGGAGCTGAAACCAAGGCTCCTCCCAGCATCGGCAAAAGACCGATGAGAGCAGGAGGAATCGCTAAAATTAAACGAGGTTCTCTTATGGATTGCTGAAGAGAGCGAACCATCTGGTTAAAATTACCCTGGATCTGGAGAAAACGCCCAAGAAAAAGCACCAAGACAACAATTCCTACCAAAGATAGGGATTGAGAGTTAAAGATACTCTCTCCAATGTTTCGCCAGAAGACACCAAGGGGAACGGGGAAAAGAATTTCAAGAAGCCCTGTTCCCAAGAGAAGAACAATACTTATTTCTATCTTTAGCCTAATTAAAACGAGTAAAACTAAAACCAAGATAAGCAGTTTCATCAAGAGCATCATGGAAACCTATCTGTTTAAATAAAAAAGGATAAAATTTTACTAAACTCCATAAGTAGTTGTATAGGAAAAAACATTTCTGTTCTTCATTCAAGGTTTGGTCAGGAATGACTCAAATTTAATTTTTTTATAGTTTCTTAGTCTGTCTCTTCTTGACCACAATCAAGTTAAAAATGAAAGAAATCTTGGGAAAAAGCCCTAGAAGTAACCTAAGTTTTTCAAGCGCTGCCTGATTTTTTCTACTTCCTCTCTAGTTAATTCCGAACTACTTGATTCATGCATGGAAACTAAGTCTCTAAGCACATAGACCACAAATTCATTAACACTGCCAAAACCGCTACCTTCAATGATATTCTTAACCCGGTTATATAGAGGTCGAGGAAGTTTGATCGTTACTTTATCTTTACTCACAAAGTTATTGTAAATGCTTGTTACCCAGTAGTCAATTGCTTCTTCTTTTCGTCACTTAAATTAATCCCCCAGCAAGGCCAAAATCTTTTGAGTGGTTTTAAAGTGCACTTTGGCCACCCGCTTCAATATCTCTTGGCCTTTTTTTTTAACTAATTGATAACCAACTTCCTGTACTTTAGGCGAAGCACCCTTAGGAAGGTCAACTCCCACTTCTTGGGAAAGATAAGATAGGCGTCTCAAAAATTCCGCCCGGGCCAATATCGAAGCCGCCGCCACAGCCATATCCTGCTCAGCTTTTGGTCTCTGGATCAACTCAATCTGCCGCCCTTTTTTCATTAATGCATTCAAAACATAGAGCTTATCGCCAAATTGGTCGGTTACGACTCTTCGACAATCAACTTTCTCTAGGACATTTTCAATAACCCGAGCATGCGCCCAAGCCAGCAGTCGATTCAAATTTCTCATTTTGGTGTACAATTCATTATATTTCTCCGGACCGATAACAACTAAAGAGTGATGATAACCTTGTTTTAAAAGCTGAGCTAATTCCTGAACTCGGCTATCAGCAAATTTCTTGCTATCCCTAACCCCTAATTCAGCTAAAACACTTGCCTGCCCGGCAGGTAAAAACAGACCGGCAACAACCAACGGGCCAAAATAATCCCCTTTGCCTGATTCGTCGGTTCCCAGATGACCTTTAGCTCCGGGAAACAGAAAATTTTGTTCGGGCAAATTACTCCCCTTAAGGGAAAGGTTTACTTAAGCAGATTCCGTTTCTTTGCCTCTTTAATTAAATCGGCTCTAAACTTGGGATGAGAGATGTTAATTAAAGCTTCTGTTCTTTCCTGAAGGTTTTTACCATGAAGATAGGCTACCCCGTATTCGGTGACCACATATTTAACATCAGCCCTGGTGGTGACCACCCCGGCTCCTTGTTTGAGAAAGGGGACTATCCTCGATAACTCGCCTCCCTTAGCGGTGGAAGGAAGAGCAATTATTGGTTTTCCGCCTCTGGAGTGAGCTGCTCCCCGGATAAAATCAACTTGCCCACCGAAACCACTATAAATGTAAGTCCCGATCGAATCGGAACAAACTTGACCGGTGATATCCACTTCGATAGCCGAATTAATGGCAATCATTTTCTCATTACGAGCGACATTAAAAGGATGATTGGTATAATCGGTGGGATGAGCCTCGAAAATGGGGTTATTATTGGAAAATTCATATAATTTTTTAGAACCCAACATAAAAGTCAAGATCACTTTGTAAGGATGAAAGGTCTTCCTGGCTCCCGTAATTATCCCTTCTTGAATTCCCTCCATAACCCCATCAGACACCATCTCGGTATGAATTCCCAAGTCCCGCCTGGTCTTCAGTTCAGCTAAAACGGCATCGGGTATCCCTCCAATTCCTAGCTGCAAGGTACTTCCATCTTCAATCAAATCGGCGATAAACTTGCCAATCTTCTTTTCCACCTCGGTCGAGGGTTTTTTCGCTAACTCAGGTAAATCTTCCGAAATTTCAACAATTTTATCCACCCTGGAAACATGAATAAAGGAATCTCCCAAAACGCGAGGCATTTTATCATTCACCTGAGCGATAACATGTTTAGCTGTCTCGGCGGCTGCTTTGGAAGCTAAAACCTCCACTCCGAAGCTCATGAAACCATGCTCATCAGGAGGTGAAAGGTGAAGTATGGCCACATCTAACGGCATTTGCCCCGAGTAAAAAAGATCCGGAATCTGATGAAGGAAGATAGGAACATAAGCCGACCGCCCTTCATTGATAGCCTTTCGATCCGCTGGTCCGACAAAAAGGGAATTATGACGAAAATGTCCTTCCATTTCGGGGGCCGAAAAAGGATCTTCTCCCAGAAGAAGAACATGGGTTAATTCCACCTCTATTAATTCATCCTTTCTCTGGGCCAATGCACTCATTAAAGTATAAGGAGTGGCCGCATTGCCGCTGATATAAACTCGATTATGATTCTTAATCACCGAAACTGCTTCTTCAGCAGAACAAAGCTTCTTTTTATACTCGTCAACCCAGCTCATTTTTATCCTCCTTTAACAAATTTCTTAAGCTTTCCTTCTATTGGAAAAGAACTATCTATTCTCCAATGAATTGAGATAATTATCAATTTCTCGGGCCGCTATTCGTCCATCTCCCATGGCTAGAATCACCGTGGCTCCTCCACGAATGATGTCTCCACCAGCATACACTCCTTCGACTGATGTGGCCATGGTTTCCCAGTCAACTTCCACATTACCCCATTTACCCACTTTGAGCTCTGGAGTTGTCTGGGGAATAAGAGGATTGGGGCTTTGACCAATGGCTACTACAACTAAGTCAACTTCCATGGTAAACTCCGAACCAGGAATAGGAACTGGGCGACGCCTTCCGGAAGAATCTGGTTCCCCCAGTTCCATCTGGATACACTCCATCGCTCTTACCCGGTAACAATCATCTCCTAAGTAGCGAATGGGAGCTGTTAGAAAATGAAACTTAATCCCTTCTTCTTCCGCATGTTTAATTTCTTCCTCCCGGGCTGGCATCTCCTTTCGAGACCGACGGTAAACGATGGTGGCTTCCTCGGCTCCCAACCTCTTCGCCGTGCGAACAGCATCCATTGCTACATTTCCTCCGCCGATGACGGCAGCCCTTTTTCCGCGAAAAACAGGAGTATCATACTCAGGAAAAGCATAAGCTCTCATCAAGTTAACTCGGGTTAGATACTCATTGGCAGAATATACACCTATTAAATTTTCCCCTGGAATACGCATAAAATTGGGCAAGCCGGCTCCTGTACCAATGAAAAAAGCCTCGTATCCCTCTTGGCGCAAATCATCAAGCGTTGCGGTTAAGCCCACCACAAAATTCATCCGAAATTCAACGCCCAATTTTTTTAAATAATCTACTTCGGCTTCCAAGATACCCTTCGGCAGACGAAATTCAGGAATCCCATAAACCAAAACTCCTCCTGCCACATGGAGAGCCTCAAACACGGTGACTTGGTGTCCTTTTTTTACAAGTTCACCGGCAACTGTTAGCCCGGCAGGGCCGGCTCCAAGAACCGCTACTTTATGACCTGTAGCCGGGGCTGGAGGTGGAATATAAACTTCCCCGTGGAGGCGCTCATAGTCAGAAACAAATCTCTCTAAATTTCCGATAGCTACCGGAACTCCTGTGGCTTTTTTCAGATTACAGAGGGCCTCACATTGACTTTCTTGGGGACAGACTCGGCCACATATGGCTGGCAAAGAATTCGTTTCCTTTATTTTCCGGGCACTTTGAATGAAATCACCTTTCTCAATTAATTTGATAAAGGTGGGAATATCAATCCTCACAGGGCAGCCCAGTACACACTGAGGGTTAGCACAATCAAGGCATCGAGCGGCTTCCTTACGAGCTGCCTCTTCGGCCAACCCAAGATTAACTTCGCAAAAATCACGGTTCCTCTCCTCAGGTTCTCTCTCGGGCATTTTCTGCCGAGGGATTTTCATCCTCTCTTTAACTGGAATCGATTTTCTTAAGGCTAAACGCCATCCTTTTAAATATTCCTGTTTTAGTTTTTCTTTGACATCTGGTGATAATTGATTTTTCTCGACCATTTTTACTCTTTTCTTCGCAAATTAATCCTCAAGGGAAAGTTTTTCTCTCCCAATAACAAAGAGATTGGATTTCATCATCAAAATATGACTTTCGTCGAGCAAAAAGCTCTTCCCAATCTACTTGATGACCATCAAAGTCGGGGCCATCAACACAAGCAAATTTTGTTTTCCCTCCAACCGTAACGCGACAAGCTCCACACATGCCCGTGCCATCAACCATGATGGGATTAAGAGCAACTATAGTTTCAATTCGGGCTGGTTGAGTAGCTTGAGCACAGGTATATAACAAATAAGTACATCCGCTAGCATAAACCCGGTTTATCTTTTGCTTCCTTTCTCTTAGGATCTTCTTCAGGATCTGAGGAACATAGCCCTGACAATCATAGACATAATCTCTTGAGGAAACAAATATCTCATCGGAAACTTCTTCAAATTTCTCTTTCCAGTAAAAAAGATAATCCGCTTTAACATCGATTAAAGTCAAAACCTTACTACCCAAGTTCTTATAAGCTCGAGCTAAAGGATAAATGGCCCCAATTCCATAACAACCACCGATAACCATCACTGTGTTTAATTTCTCGATTTTAGTTGGTCGGCCCAATGGTCCAACGACAACAGGGATCTCATCTCCTGCTTGAAGAAAGCTCAACTTATGAGTCGAAGTTCCAACTACGAGAAAAACACAGGTGACGGTCCCACTCTCCCGATCCCAATCAGCTACGGTTAACGGAATTCTTTCTCCCTTTTCATCCGGCATCACGATGATGAACTGACCTGGTTGACATTTACGAGCAATTTCAGGAGCCTCAATTTCTACGCAATGGATATTGGGGACTAAACGTTCTCTTTTTATTATCTCGGCCATTATTACCCTCTTTCTATCTTAATGGGAATAATCATCGAACCCTCCGGCCACAACCAATCGGCTAGATTAGACTCTTCCGCTCCTCCCCAAGTAAAACTCATATAGACAGTCCGCGAAGGAATAAAAGGCGAACTCTTCACCACTGCTTTTATCTTTCCCTTTGATGAGCTAAGAAACACTTCATCTCCTTCACTTAACTGCAGAGAAGACAGGTCCTCGGGATGAAAATAGGCCCAGCGATGATGGCGTAAAAGGGCTAAGCCTCGACTGACTTCGGCTAAAGCTAAGCTCCGATACTGGTCGGAAGAAGGAGAAGTTATTAAAAAATAATCTTCCGCTTGAGCCGCTCCCAAAGTTTCCATCTCCAGCTTGAGTTCCCTTTCCTTTGAAAAGGATTCTTTTTCCTGGACAAAAGGCTGCCAAATAAAAGCACTCCCTTGCTTAATTTTTGGAAAAGAAACCTTGGCTAAACTTTTTACTTCTTTCTTAAGATCTCGGCGAACCCGGTCGATCGAAGTCCATTGCCACTTAGATTTACTCATTTTTTCAGCCAATTGATTAAAAACTCCCCATTCCGGGAGAGCTTCGTCTGGTGGGGAGATGATGGCTGGAAAAATTTGCCATCGGGCGGCGGCATTAAGGAAACTACCCTCTTCTTCCCAAAAATTATTTATAGGAAGCACAAAATCAGCTTCCTTTGCTCCTTCCGTCCAATATGAATCAAGCACAACCTGCAATTCTAGGTGCGGTCCTGATAAAGAGGCACTCACTGCCCCCACACTAATTACCGCCTTGACTTGACGATTAACAATCCTCTTAGACAAATCCGAGAGAGGTTTAAATGATATTCCTCGGACAGCGGCCAACTCTCTTTCTCCCCGGGAATTGCTATCCTGAGGAAGAATTACCAACTTGGCCTGACAAAGACGAGCTATCTTCTCCAGAAGTAATAAAGCTTGACTTCCATTTTTACTAATGACCATTCGGTCGCCAATCATAAAAACTCGAGAGCTGGACTTAGCCAGGATCTCAGCCGCTTTCCTGGCCTTCCTCATTTCTTTGGCCGAAAGACGTTGGGCTAATAGTTTCTTCTCTCCTGCAGAAAGCAAATTATTTTCTTCCTCAGAAAGAGAACCATTATCTTTCTTTATCTGAAGGAGTTGATTAACAATTTCAGCCAAGAAGCCTAGATAAGTCAAAGGAAATAAATTTACTTTTTTCTCGGCCCATCGATCGCCTGGGCTTGAGATAAAATCAAAAACAAATAATGATGATCCGTTTCTCACTGCCTCCAGTATTTTTACCCAAAGGATGGGATGGGAAACCCTTAAATCAGCTCCCCAGGCAAATATTTCTTTAAAATCTTGAACATGGTTCCAAACCTCAGCCGCATCATCACCTTTACTTAGCGGCCAGTGAGCAAGAGCTGAGTAGACACTTGGTGAATAAAAATTCACCGTCTTTAAAACTTCTTGAGCAAACTTAAAGAAAGCAAAAAGATTTTCTACGCTTGAGCAAGGAGAAGAGATGCAGGCAATTTCATCTCCTCGGTAAGACTTTAATTTCTCGGCAATTTGATCAACAGCCTCTTCCCAAGAAATTCTTTCCAGCTGCTGGTCTTGGCGCCGATAAGGATAGGAGATACGTTGCTCAGAGTTAATCAATTCACGAAGAACAAACTTTCCGCGGACACAATATTGACCTTGATTAAATGAATTTACTTCTGGTTTCAATCCAATTATTCTTCCTTGGCGCAGCTCATAAATTCCTTGACATCCCACGCTGCATAATCCACAAAAGCCTGGTTTCTTCTCATCGGGAAGCAACTCATATTTTCGGCCCTTTTCTTCTAAAGCTCCCGTGGGACAAACATCAAGGCAAGCACCACAAAATTGACAGCCAGAGTCAATTAGACTCTTGTCTAAGACCGTCCCAATAATAGTTTCGGTTCCCCGAGAAATGAAAGTTAATACGCCATTTCCTCGGACTTCTTGGCAAATTCGAACACATCGACCACAAAGAATACAGAGATTATTATTTCTCTCGAAGAAAGGATCGTTTTTTCTTATTTCTTCATTTCTATAAACGGCGGGATACCTAACTTTCTTTAAACCCACATATTCCACTAATTCTTGCAGTTCACATTGACCATTGTTAGGACATAAAACACAACCCGTGACTTCCCCTACTTTTCGGATGGTGGACTTAAACTCATCACAATTCTCCTTTTCTTGACAAATGAGACAAGCATGCGGATGCTCGGTCAAAATTAACTCGAGAATTTCCCGCCTCATCTTTTTTAACTTAGGAGAATCAGTAACCACTTCCATCCCTTCTTCAGGAAAAGTAGCACAGGAGGGGACAAAGGCTTTTCGCCCCTTGATCTCCACTAGACACAATCGGCAACCAGCAAAGGGTTCAAGAAGAGAGTGATCACAGAGAGAGGGAATAAAAATGTTATTTTCCCGGGCAATATCTAAGATAGTTTTATCTGGGGAAACTTCCAAAGCTTGTCCGTTAATTACAATTTTCATCGTCATCTTCTTCTCGCCTTTTTCTCTTTATTTAAGATTTGCTGTTTTTTCTTGCCTGTATACTTCGACACGGCCCGAACCTTGGGAGGACAAACGTCCAAACACGCTCCACACTTAACACATAGCTCCTGGTCAATAACGTGGACTTGTTTCCTTTCCCCACTAATGGCGCCCACCGGGCAATTCTTCAGACATAGCAAACATCCCACACATTTTTCTGGTTCAATGTAATAAATGATTAAATCTTTACAAGATAGAGCGGGGCATTCATGACGAAAGATGTGGGCTTCATATTCATGGCGAAAATACTTAAGGGTGGTAAGAACAGGGTTAGGAGCTGTTTGTCCTAAACCGCATAAAGACCCGGTTTTAACCGTCTTGGCTAAATCTTTTAATCTTTTAAGATCCTCAGGTTCTCCCTGTCCTTTGGTTATCCGGGTTAATATCTCATAGAGCTGGCGAGTTCCCAAGCGACAAGGAACACATTTGCCACATGATTCTTCTTGAGTAAACTGGAGGAAATAGCGAGCCACATCGACCATGCAGGTATCTTCATCCATGACAATCATTCCTCCCGAGCCCATCATAGATCCGGCTTTGGTCAAAGTATCAAAATCAATTGGTAGATCGAGCATTTCGGCAGGAATACACCCTCCTGAAGGGCCTCCTGTTTGCACGGCTTTAAATTTTTTATTATCTTTTATTCCTCCTCCGATTTCATAAATTATTTCTCGCAGGCTTATCCCCATCGGCACTTCAACCAAACCTGTATTATTTATTTTCCCCACTAGAGAAAATATCTTGGTCCCCTTACTGGACTTTGTTCCAATTTTTGAATACCAATCAGCTCCCTTATTAATAATGAGAGGCACATTGGCCCAAGTTTCCACATTGTTAATGTTGGTGGGATATCCCCATAATCCTTTTTGGGCTGGAAATGGTGGTTTTTGTCGAGGAAAAGCACGCCGCCCTTCGATGGAAGCCATCAACGATGTTTCTTCTCCTGAAACAAAAGCACCAGCTCCCTTGAAAACATGGAGTTCAAAACTAAACTCAGAGCCAAGGATGGATTCCCCCAGAAGGCCAAACTTCCGCGCTTGTTCGATGGCTATCGTTATATTCTTGACCGCTAAAGGATACTCCATCCGAACATAAATAAATCCTTCTGTTGCTCCGATGGCGTAAGCCCCAATGATCATTCCCTCAATCACGGAGTGAGGATTACCCTCTAAAAGACTACGATCCATGTAAGCCCCTGGATCTCCTTCATCAGCATTGCAGATAAGGTATTTAATTGGCGCTGACTCTCGGCGGCAAATCTCCCATTTCAACCCCGTTAAAAAACCGGCCCCACCTCGTCCTCTTAAACCTGATTTTTTGATCTCTTCGATAACTTCATCAGCCGTCATCTCAAAGAGCACTTTGGCCAGGGCTTGATAACCATCCACAGCGATGTAGTCGCGAATATCGGTGGGATCAATCAATCCATTGTTGCCAAAAATAATCCTTTTTTGCTTGCTATAAAAAGGAACATCTTGTTCATGAATTATAGCCTGCTTGGTTTGCGGATCCCGGTAGAGTAATTTCTCGACAATCTTTTTATTGACCACCGTCTCTTCAACAATAGCAGGCACATCATCCACTCCCACCCGCTGATAAAAAATACCTTCGGGTTGAATTACCACCAGTGGTCCCCGTTCACAGAATCCATGACAGCCTGTAGTCCTTACTCCCACCGTGTCCACCAAGTTTTTCTTTTTAATTTCTTCTTGGAAAGCCTCGACAACTTTCATACAGCCGTAAGCATGACACCCTGTCCCTCCGCAAACCGTTACCCAGGTCTTTGTTTTATCTCGAGAGTTAATGACCTTTTCCTTCAGTTTTTCGATATTGGTAATTTTCATTGTTCTTTTAACCGATCTAAATTTTCATCCACCTTAACCAGAAGGTTTTTGACTTCCCGGGGCTTCACCTGTCCGTGATATTCACCATCCACAATAACAATCGGCCCCAAGGCACAAGCACCAACACAATTAACAGTTTCCAAGGTAAACAAACCATCAGGGGTTGTCTCTCCAGCGGGAATTTGCAAGGTTCTCTCCAATTCGTCCAAGATTAAAGGGGCCCCGCGCACATGACAAGCCGTTCCCATGCACAACGTAACTTTGTGTTTTCCTTGCGGTTTTAAAGAAAACCCCTTGTAAAAAGTCACCACGCCAAAAACTTCTCCTTCTGAAATTTTCAACTTGCGGGCAATTGCGGCAATGGCCTCGGCCGAAATATAACCTTCTTGAGTTTGAGCCTGATGTAAAAGATGAATAAGTTGACCGCGTTTTCTGGGCTCCATCACTACATCCTTTCTCCTTTGGTTTCAAAGAGGTCGATACGGCAATCCAAACCGTTCAGCAATATTTTCCTTAGAAATATTTCCCTGATAGACATAAACTCCGCGGGCTAAAGTTGGGCTGGATTTAAGAACCTCTTCCAAGCCTTTCTCTCCCATTTCCAATAACCAAGGAGTAACCATGTTGGAAAGAACCTTGGTTGAGCTTCGGCTCACAGCAGAAGTAATATTGGGAACACAGTAATGGATAACTCCTTCCTCAGTATAAACGGGATGCTCAAGGGTTGTGGGCCGACTTGTTTCAATACAGCCTCCCTGGTCAATTGATAAGTCAATGATGACCGCTCCTTTATTCATCGATCGGACCATATCTTTAGTAATCATGATCGGAGCTTTCTCACCTGGTCGCAAAACTGCTCCGATAACCACATCAGCTATTTTCACCATGCGAGCTAAATTGTAGCTAGTAGCAATCATGGTTACTACTTGACCCGAAGTTATCTCTTCAAGAGCTCTCATGCGATCCATGTGCCGGCCTAAAGCAATGGTTTGGGCTCCAGCACCAAGAAAAGCTTTAATCGCGCTCTTGGCCAAAACCGCACTGCCGACGACGACAACTGTAGCTGGAGGACAGGTCACTACCCCCCCTAGAATTATCCCTCGCCCCCCATAAGTAGTTTGTAAATAATGACCAGCAATGGCTACGCACATTTGGCCTGCAATTTCACTTAAACCTTCAAGGAAAGGAAGCTCACCTTCGTCGTCTTGAACTATTTCATAACCGATAATCGTCACCTTTTTTCTCAATAGTTCTTCAATTACATTTCTCTTCGCCACCGCTAAGTGGTGAAATCCAAAAAGAACCTGTCCTTCCTTAGCTAAATGGCTCTCTTCCTCATCAAGAGGAGAAATGTTGAGTACTACATCGGAACGACCAAATATCTCATCTTTGGTGAAGACGATTTCAGCTCCCAAATTGGAATACTCCTCATTGGCGTAACCAGCTCGCAAACCAGCCCCAGCCTGGATATATACCCGATGACCTTTCTCAACAAGCATCGAAACACTACTGGGAGATAACCCCGCCCTGTTTTCGATCTTATTGCTTTCGTTTAATATCCCAATATTCATTTTACCCTCCAATTTTAGAAGAGTTAATATACCAGAATTAACCTTTTAGAACAATAAGAATTCTTGGGCAGTCATCTCTCCAGGAGAAACAATTGTTAAGAATAATATTTTTTTATTAAAACACAAAAAATTTCATTACTAAAAAGAAATAAATGACATATAGCCCTAAGAGAAGAGCACTGCGAGGCTTGGTTAAGCGGCATCCTATATTTAATGACAAAAGCATAGTCGTAACGATGATTAACATAGCCGGAAAGGAGAAATAAATAACTTTCAACTCCACGTCAATGGGATTGACTAAAGCTGAGGCTCCGATAATCCACAGAATATTAAGGATATCGGCCCCAATGATATCTCCAACTGCTATTTCCCCCTCTCCCTTTCGCGCGGCAACGATACAGGTGCTAATCTCAGGCAAAGAAGTTCCGATGGCAATGATGGTTAAACCGATGACTGTTTCCGAGATTGAAAATGAACGAGCTATATTCGTGGCTGACCAAATAACTAATCGACTGGTCAGGAGGACTCCTATAATCCCCCCGCCAAAATAAAAAGAAGATTTCTTTAATTGTTGGTAGCGGGTGGAACGAACTTTTTTGATATCTTTGAGAAGCTTTTCCTCTTCAGCGGCAAATGTTTCTCCAATATCTCTATTCTTGATTAAAATAATATAATACACTACGAGGAGAACCAAAAAAATCAATCCCTCCAGTCGCCCGATGGTTCCATTTAAAGCCAAAAGAAAAGCGGCCAGATCGATCCCTAGTAAAAAAGCACCAACAAATCGAATCAATCGGCAATTAACAAAAATTGGCCCCGCGGCTAAAAGCCCAGCTAGGGCCAACGCTACTCCATCATCAACGATAACTGAACCGATAGCATTCCCCAAGGCAATTTCAGGATGGCCAAGATAGGCTGATTGGACTGAAACAGCTAACTCGGGGGCAGTGGTGGCTAGCCCAACTAAAACTATCCCAACTACCAACTTGGGTAAATCAAAAACCTGCGCTAATCCCACCGAGCCTTCGATAAAAAAATCAGCCGATTTAAACATCAAAACAAAGGCCAGTATCAGGACTATAAAATAAATGGGAATCATTCTTTAGACTCTTCTCTCTCAAAAATAATCTTTCCGGCAATGATCACCAAGTCAACTTTTACCCTTTTTATTTCCCCGGGGACAATCTTAAAAATAGGGCGATTAAGAACAACTAAATCCGCCAGTTTTCCTTTTTTTATTGTTCCTTTCTTTTCCTCGGCTTTCTCGGCCCAAGCTCCACCCCAGGTATAAGCTCGAACAGCCTGGTCGATTGAAATTTTCTCCCGAGGAATCCAACCTTGCGGGTGACGCCCATCAGCTGTCTGTCTCGTCACCGCGGCATAAATTCCTGTCAGGGGATTAAGAGGAGCTACCGGCCAATCTGATCCTCCGGCTAAAATAGCTCCTCTTTCCAGTAAGGAATGAAAAGCATACGTTGTTTGGCATCTTTGAAGACCTATCTTTTTCTCCGCCCAACAGCCATCGTCTACAAGATGGTAGGGTTGAACGGAAGCAATAACTCCTAATTGAGACAACCGGGGGATGTCTTCGGGAAGGAGATGTTGAACATGCTCAATTCGCCATCGTCTCTCTTGAAAGCCAAATTCATCATTTATTTCTTGATACACATCCAACAGGAGATGATTAGCACGATCCCCAATGGCATGAACAGCCACCGGCAATCCCACCTGAGCCGCTTTGGCCAATCTCTGTTTCATTATTCCTTCGGGAAACATATCTTCGGCTAAAAGACCACAATTTCCTGGTTGGTCAAGATAGGGATCAAAAAATAAAGCTGTTCCGGAACCCAAAGAGCCATCAGTAAAGCCTTTAACTCCTCCTATTTTTAAAAATTCATTACTCTGCGCTCTGGCCTTTAATAATTCCTCTGGATTATCTATTAAGCGTAATGGAGGATAAACAATGATTCGAGCTGTTAATTCTCCCCTTTCCAGTAAGTTATGGTAAGTATAAAAAGCATCTAATCCCGACATATCATGAATGGAAGTTAGTCCCCATCGCCGGGCTTCCGCCAAAGCTCGGCGAGCAGCTTCTATTTTTTCCTCCTCACTTGGTTCGGGTATTAATCGAGTAACAAGGTTAATAGCGGCATCCTTAAGAATTCCGGTTAACGCCCCTGTTTCATCCTTGACAATCTCACCCCCCGGAGGAGATGGACTCTGAGAGGTAAGACCAGCCATTTTCAACGCCAAACTATTAACTAGAACCATATGGACGTCATGACGAAAAACGCAAACGGGATTCTCTGTGGTTACCGGGTCAATCCACTCCTTTCGCGGCAGTTGAGGAGGATTTAAATCTTGGTGATCCCAGTTACCGCCGAGAATCCACTCTCCAGGAGCTAGCTCCTTAGCTTTGGTTTCCACTCGGCCAATAAATTCATCTTTAGTGGTAACTCCCTGAAGATTAATCCGCGTTAATGAAAATCCACCATCTAGAAAATGGGTGTGGCTATCGATAAAACCGGGTAAAAGAAGCTTTTGCTGGAGGTCAATAAGTTGAGTTTCCGGACCAATTAGCTCTTTAACATCATCATTGCTACCTACCCTCACAATCTCTCCCTGAGCAACAGCTACCGCTTCTGCCCCCGGCATTTCCGCCTCACCAGTCCAGACAATTCCGTTTTTGAGGACTAAATCAGCCTTGATTCTTTTATCTTCCACTTGACATCCCGCTATGAAAAAGACCAAAACTCCCATCAAAAGAAGTAAAAACCTCATTTTCTTCTTTATGTCTTGGACATTAATTCTTTTTTAGGGGTTTTATCCATAATTTTTTTCTTAAAATCCATCTTCAGATTTTTCCACATCGGCTTAAAGTTGTCTATTTCTCTTTCACTATTACTTAGAAAATTAAATGCACACCGAAGAAAAATCTTCCGGAACAAACAACTCTCGGTGATAGAAAGCCCTAATTTCCTCAATAATCTCGGTCAAACTGAACTGAACTTCACCAAAAAAATGGCACGGGATTAATCTTTTTATCTCTGCTTTTTCGGCTAGACGCCCCAAAGTCAGAGCATCGGTATGCATCATTCGAAGTTGAGGGTAAAGCTCAAAAAAACGAGAAGGAGCACTACAATCATGGATAACACAGTCACAACCTTTGACTCTTTGAAAAAAATTCTCATCGGGTGGCGTATCTCCGGAATAAGCAATTTTCTTTTCTTGATTGATAGCCAAGAAAAAGCTCACCGAAGACGGATGGTGGTTCATAGACATCGAGGTCAGGGAAAGTTCAGGAGTTAACCAAACTACTTCTGCCGGTTCAAGCTCTTTAAACCTGACCCTGCATTTTATTTTATTCTCCCGCAATTGAAACAAATCCAATAATTTTTGACAAAATAATATCGAGGCCGAAGAACCATACAATTCTAAGGTCATGTCTTCCAGCATTAAACTATGAATTAAAGAAGGCAATCCATAAATGTGGTCAGGATGGACATGAGTAACCAAGATAGCTTGCAAATTTTGAGGGAGATAACCAGCTTTTTTTATCTTTTGAACCACTCCGCCAGGGCAATCAACTAAAGCTAAAAATTTACCCTGGGCAACTAATAGAGAAGTATTGTCTCTTTCCTCAGTAGCTACTGCTCCGCCTGTTCCAAGAAAAGTAATTTTCATGATCAACCAGCGCTATTGTTATAAAGAAAATAGGGGATAAAATCAATCCAAACACATTGAAAGTTGACAGAAGTAAATTTGTTTGGCAAAAAGAAGGGGATGAATGGTCAAAAATTAAAAATTTCGGCTCCAGGGCGAATTTGTCTTCTGGGTGAACACCAGGACTATTTTGGGTTATCCATCTTAGCTGGGGCAATCGATCTCCGGTTAACCATTTCCGGAAGCCCCAACAGCCAGGATATCATTCGCCTTTCTCTGCCGGATATAAATGACTATCAAGAAATTCCCCTAAATATTCCTTTAGAATATAGTCAGCCTCGCGACTACTTGCGGAGCACGCTGAACATCATCCATCGGTTGGGTTACCGCCTACCTCACGGTTGGGACGTGCAAATCAAAAGCACTATTCCCATTAATTCCGGTACAGCCAGCAGCTCGGCCCTGGTTGTGGCTTGGGTCAAATTTCTCCTCGAAGCCGGCCAGACTCCAGAAGCTCAAAACATCCAGAAAATTGCCGAGCTAGCTTTTGAGGCTGAAGTGACTGAATTCAAAGAACCTGGCGGAAAAATGGATCATTATTCTTCTGCCTTTGGCGGCGTCATTTTCATTTCTTTTTCCCGCCCCTTCTCTTTTGAACTTCTCCCTAACCCGTTGGGAGAATTTGTAATTGCCGATTCTCTCCAAAGAAAGGATACCACCGGCACCTTAGCCTTTATTAAAAATAATGTCCTCAATGGCGTGAAGATAATCCAAAAAAAGATACCTGAATTTGATCTTCATTCTTCACTTACACCAATAATTATCGAAGAAATAAAAAAACTAGAAGAAACTCCCCAGAAATTATTAATGGGCACCCTGCTCACCAGGGAATTAACTCAAAAAGGGAAAGAACTTTTTCGAGCCAGCCCTTTTGATCATCACCAATTTGGTCAATTTTTATCTGAACAACACCAGATTATGCGTGATTATCTGCATCTCTCTACCCCTAAGATAGAAGCAATGCTGGAAGCGGCTCTTGAGGCCGGAGCTCTGGGAGGAAAAATAAATGGCTCGGGACAAGGGGGATGTATGTTTGCTTATTGCCCTGGTCGAGGAGAAGAAGTAGCCGAGGCCTTGAAAAAATTAGAGACCAAGCCTTTTATCATTCACATTGATGAAGGAGTAAAAAAAGAAATATAAGGAGGATTCATGATCAAAGCTACCCAGATTCGAAAAGGAATGGTTATTAAAGTCGACAATGAATTGTATAAAGTTCTGGAAGCAACCCATATCACCCCTGGAAAAGGGCAGGCTCTGATGCAAACCAAGCTTCGTCGCCTAAGAGACGAAACCCTCCATGATATCCGATTTAGATCTATCGACAAAGTGGAACAAGCTTTTCTCGAAACCATAGAAATGGAATATCTTTATGCTGAAGGGGATGACCACATCTTCATGAATCTGGAAACGTATGAGCAGATTAAATTGACGCGGGAAATCCTCGGAGATGCGGCCTATTATTTAGTTCCCAATGTTGTTTTTCAGGTTGAGATGTATGAAGGCCATCCAGTGGGTGTTAATCCCCCTTTAACAATTGATTTAAAAGTGATCAAAACCGAACCTTACCTTAAGGGGGCTACTCAATCGGCCAGTAATAAGCCAGCCACCTTGGAAACTAATCTAGTGGTCAGTGTTCCTCAATTTATCAAAGAAGGTGATGTCATCCGCATCGACACCAGAGACAATAAGTACTTAGAGCGAGTTCAATCCGAGTAACTTCCGGGGAAAATCGTCATTCATAATCCAAACATAAATATTTAATTTAAATGACAACCTCACATCCGAGGCTTAACCCGCCAAAAGTTTGTTTGATTCCGGCTCGATATATCTTCTCTCTACCACCGGTCGAAGACCCATCAATTCTCATAACTGAAGTAAAGATGGTTCCTTCAGCCCTTGCTTCTCATTCTGGCTGGCGTATCTTCATCAGTTGCAAGAGTGGCCACATTCCTAACGAATAAGTACGAAAATAAAACAAATATAGTCCTGATGAAGTCTAACTGGTGGATTAATATTAAAAGTGACCAATTTTACCTTGACTTGCTTCATATCTTAATCAGCCATGAGCGTGGTCAGACGTATGAAGAATTAATTAGAATTGTGATTCATATGATTAATTCTAGTTAAAGGCATGCCGATAAACACCAACATTATCATGCTCATCCACCACTTTGATGGTCAATAGCCCATCAGAATCAAGAGGAATGGTCACCTGAACTTTAAAACTTTCTCTTTGGGAATCACAAATCCCATCCACAGGAACCAGAAGACGCCAATCCTCAGGTCGGAGTAAAATCTTCACTTCTTTTATCGCTGAAAAAGCATCTTCCACATTAAAAGAAAGCGAAAGCTTTTTTCCTTTGATCACAGGTTGAAAATTTTTGATCACCGGCAAAGAATTATCAATCACTAGTGGATATAACTCTTTTTCTGCCTGTTTTTCCTGCCCGACAGGATTTGATGGCCAATCAGAGGCAACTAATTTCAGGGCATAAACTCCATCGGGAAAGGTATTTGTTTCCAGAACAAAAACTTCTTCTGGCCAATCCCGGCGGATTAATCTCCATTTGGATTCTCCTGCCTCTTTGATGAAAATCGAATAAACCAAACTATCTTCATTTTCATCGCTGGCCTGCCAAACGATCGTTCGATATCCTTTTTTAATCACCTTCTTGGCCAGCAAAGTAGATTTTAGTTGCTTATCTCTATCTTTCTTTTTGTGGTCTAAATCCTTTTCTTCCAAACCCCAAATGGGTCTTTCTGAATCTAGGGGTTTCTCCAGAACCACATTGGGAGGAAGGAGCTGGAGGGAGGTAAGAAGAGGGGCAATATTTGCTTGAAGATAAACGAGGGAAATTAAGCTAACCTCCGGAGAGAGACGGCCAGAAGGAGATTGAAAGAGCACTTTAAATTGAATAAATCTTCCTGGCGGGCTTAAAACCTGTTCGGCGGGACCCCGTCGATAAGGCGGAGACCAGTCACTCCACGTGGAATTTACCTCGAACGAATTCCCACTTCTTGTTTGGAGTTGAAGAGTGTTCCCTTCGGGGATCTTGGCTTCCCAACGCAACCTTCCCCAAGAAGACAAAATTCGAGCATCGAAAACCTGGCTTAAATATTCCCCTGATGATCTTAATTCCGGATGGACAAGGCTCAAGCGGGCCGGATTGTTGGCTAAAAGGAAAATCTTCCCTTTTCCGGGGACCAAAAGATAAATCTGCTCCGAATCTTTCTGAAACAAAAGAGTAAGATTTTTATTGAAATCAACAGAGTAAAGGCGGCCTTTATTCCCTGTCCCGAAAATAATAGATTCGTTGGCCTCGTCTAGATAAATGGAATAGATTAATTCTTCTTCTGAAGACCAGAGTCTTTCGGCTAAGCCTGAGGGAGCAATACGGTAGAGAGCACTAGGATGTTTGGTTAAAGATGGAGAAGTAGATTTTTTGGGACTGGAAGATGAAACTGATGAAGGGCTTACGGTAATTTCAATGTTTTGACTAGAGGTAGTAGGCAAAAAAGGGAAAGCAACTTTATTTTTTGACTTAACCAAAACTCCACTTGCCGCCGCAAATATATTCCCTTGGCGGTCAACGACCAAACTTTTTATTTCCTCGTAAGAGCTTTCATAAATTAATTCGGCCTTCCCTTGAATGTCGAGGCTATAAACAGAACCTCCTCCCCCACTTCCCGCAAAAATTTTATTACTGGAAGTCAACTCTAAGCAAAGAATATGATTTTCCTGAGCTTCAAAAATTTGTCTCCCTTCTCCCCGGGGAGAAATAGCGTAAATCCCGCCGCTTTCCCCAACGGCGGCCAAAAGTGTACCGTCTGAAGTGAACTCTAAATCCCAGATATATTTCTCTTGAGGATTAAAAAATTCTTCCCCTTTTTCTTTGGCGGTTATCTTGTATATTTTTCCATTGGGCGATGACCCAAGGTAAATATTCCCTCTCTCATCCTGGGCTAGACAATAAATATCCATCTCCGGAACTTGATAATAAAGCTCTATCTTTCCCGACGGATCCCGACGATATAATTTTCCACTATGTCCTGTCCCCAGAAATAGCGACCCATCACGAGCAATCAGCAGGGAGAGATAAAATTCTTCATCTGGTCCCTCTAAAAAATCTTCCTGAGGAGCAAGCCTTAATTGTCCCTCAGCAGAGATAGAAACCCCTTTGAATTCACCATGGATAAAATCTTTTAAGGTTCTTAATTCCCATTTTTTGGGAGTTACCGCCAAAATAAGCTGACTACCAATAAAAAAAATCGTCAAAAAAATAACCACGTGGTTTCTTTTCATCTTTTTTTCCTTACTTAATTTTGATGGGGATAATCGCCGCCCCTTTGAAGACATAAGGTACAGGGTACTGGTATTCCCCCAAAGTTGATCTTTCCAGTTGGATAGGCACAGACATGGCTGCCCGGGGTGAAGTGAACATCATTTTCATCGTGGGGGGTAGATTGGGTAACTCTTCTCCTTTTAAAAATAACCCTGGTTTAGAAGCCACAATTCGGAAATAAATCCGATTATTCTTTCTCAAATTACTTAGAACTCGAATCAAGTGATTTAAGTTTCGCGGTATGAAACCGGTTGTCCGATACTGACTAAGCTCGATTTGCTGCATCGATAGAGCATCAGCAACAATAAGGTAAAATTCAGAACCAGAAGGAAGAGGAGGAGCCACTAATCCCACTTCTTGGCGAACAGATAGCCCTCGAAAATTACGAGTATAAACTTTAACCAGGATTCGTTCTCCCGGCAACACATCATATTTGTCTAACCATACTTTTTCTAAATAAGAATATTTCACCTGTTCTGAAGCCCGAATCATTAAATCTATTTTATGAATATCTAAATCCTTAAACTCATTATTAGTCAGAAAATAAACAACAGACGTCAAAAGGCCAGAAAGATTCGTTATGGAAGCATCGAAGTTTCCAGCAAACAAATCCTCCAGCTTAATATCTCGTCCATTTTCTAGATAGATATTGCCTCTCATCTCTAGGGACAAATCTCCCACTGCTCGCTCTTCGGCCGACAGCAAACTTAAGAGGGAAACATTAAGGTAGAGAGGAGTCAAGATTTTATCATTGACAATGTTTATCTTAAACTCTTTAACTTCCCCATTCCCAGAAAACAAGCTGATATTCACCGGAACAAATTGAGGAAGCCGGCCAATCTCCCCCATTACCCCCGCTGTCCGATCTTGAGAAAAGCGACCGATTAAAGCTCCCGCCTCAGCCAGCTTAAAAGAAGACGACAAACTTGGAACTACGGTCAGGACATCAGCTTTAGTCATGGCATAATCCACGGCTCCGAGATTATATAAGGGATGTCCAAAAGCCAGAATTTTGTTTCCTTCAACTGTAGTGACTGTTCCCACGGCCGAAATATTGAGATCCCCAGAAACCAACTGCACGCCAACTGCATCTCCAGGTTGAAGGCGCATTTCGGGGGGTGTTAAAACTTTCAATTCTTGCGCTGAACTACCCGCCAGGACAGGAGCAAAGCCCATTTGCATAAAATAAGGTTTTACCTTCTCGAACACCGAAGAAGAAACCCCATTAAAAATTAAAGGAGGAGCGAGGTTGGAAAAAAGCTGTCCATCTTCGGTAGAACCTCTTCTCGCTGGGAAAATATCCTGATAGGCTTTAATCAAATCTTCAAGATGGATGTATTTTTTAAAAGACAATCGAGGAGTAAAAACAGAAGGAGCAGAAAGCTTCTCACCAATGGCCATCATTTCTTCAATGGGAGTGATACCGGCAATAGCTTCTTTGGAATAAGGGAAACTCAGAGCTACTGCCCCGATAAGTTGACCATTAATATAAACAGGGCTTCCACTCATGCCACTTAAAACCCCGGTCTTATCAATGGTTTGGTTCTTTAGTCGCCCGAGGATTACATTCCTCCCGGGCTGGACATTATGGATCACGCCAATAATCTCGACTTCAAATTCTTCAATATTATTTCCTTTAAAAACGGATAGCCCTTTGCCCTTCATCCCCGGTTTAATCTGCTTGAGGGGTAAAATATCCGCCTTCAAGAAGGAAGAAAAGATAATTAAAAAAACAATCAGAAGAAAGGCAAAATGATTCTTTTCCTTAGTCATTTATTTTCTCTTTTCAAGGTTCTTTATTTATTATAGCTAAACTTAGAAAAATTTTCTTAAGTTGCATTACTCGGGTAAAAAAAGCCAAAAGCCCAGCAACAAAATTGACTTTGCTAATTTAACCAAAACAGGAAATTATCTCTCAGACTCAACTAAACTTTATTGTCTCAACTCAGATAATTCCGAGTTGCTGGCCACATTTTTCAAAGCATTCGAGAACTCTATCCAAATCTTCATCACTATGAGTGGCCGAATAACTCGTCCTTATCAAGGCTTCGCCTTTGGGAACAGCCGGGTAAATTACGGGATTGGTAAAAATTCCGTTCTCGCGAAGTAACCGCCAAAGCATAAAGGCTTGCTCATCATCTCCAATCATGACCGGGATAATGGGCGTCTGGGTAGGGCCGGTATCATAACCCATCTGTTGAAATCCTGTTTTCATTTTCTTGGTAATGGCCCACAGTCTCTCCCGCCGTTCTGGTTCACTCTCAATGACATCCAAAGTGGCTATCACTGTGGCCACCGAAGCCGGAGTAATGCTGGCCGAAAAAATCAAGGAACGAGCAAAATGCTTTATGTAGGAAATAACTTTTTTTTCGCCAGCTACAAATCCGCCTAAAGAGGCAAACGATTTACTAAAAGTGCCCATGACTAGATCTACTTCATCTTCAACACCAAAATGTTCGGCGGTGCCTCGCCCATGAGAGCCCATCACCCCAATCCCATGAGCATCATCAACCATAACTTTGGCCTCATATTTTTGGGCCAATTTTACAATTCCAGGGAGATCAGCCAAATCACCTTCCATGCTAAACACTCCATCAACCACGATTAGTTTGCCCACTTTTTTATCAATCGAAGCCAACACCCGTTCCAAGTCTTCCATATCGTTATGTTTGAATTTATAAATCGTCCCATAAGAAAGACGACAAGCATCGATTATACTAGCGTGAACCATCCTATCAGTGATAACGGCGTCACCTCGAGCAACCAAAGTGGAAATAATTCCTAAATTAGTCTGAAATCCTGTACTAAAAGCTAAAGCCGCTTCCTTTTTCATGAATTTGGCCAGCCTCTCCTCAAGCTCAATATGAAGATCGAGAGTTCCATTTAAGAAACGAGAACCACAAGTGGCCACCCCATAACGGTCGATGGCTTCTTGGGCAGCTCGTATCACCTGAGGATGGTCAATCAATCCTAGATAATTATTGGAACCCACCATAATCATTTCTTGACCATTCACTATTACCCGATTTCCCTTCACCTCCTGGATAGGAGTAAAATAGGGATAAATTCCCATCTCCATCGCTTCCTCGGCCCGGGTAAATTTATAACATTTATCAAAAAGGCCCATTTTGCCTCCTTTCATCTTGTTATTATATGTTTCGCAGCCGCTTTGACAACTAAAAATTTTAGCCAGTTTTTTCTTCATTGACCTCAGCCCTATCTTAGCTTAAAATTCCACTCGATGAATGTTCTGGTCACCGGAGGAACAGGTTTTATTGGCAGTCATCTTGTCGAGCGGCTTCTTCAAAGAAAATTTAAAGTTTATGCTTTAGTCCGTGACCCTCTTAATTTAAAATGGTTAACCGGAACTAAAGCCTCTCTGCTTACGGGAGATCTTCTTCATTTTCCCCCTTTTCCTGAAGATTTCGACTACATTTTTCACTTAGCTGGCTTAACTAAAAGTTACCGGGTAGAAAATTTTTATCAAGTTAATCACCAGGGGACAATTAATCTCCTCCAAAAAGCAGTAAACCAAAAAAAGCCCCCTCGAAAATTTATTTTCCTTAGCACCTTAGCTGTCAGTGGACCTTCGCCTTCACTCCAAGGAGTCAAAGAGGAGGAGGCTCCTCGACCTCTAACTCACTATGGCCGAAGCAAGTTTCTGGCTGAAGAGGCGTGTCGGCAAGCAAAAGGTAAATTTCCCGTGGCTATTATCCGGGTCTCCGCTGTCTACGGCCCTCGAGACAAAGATTTTCTTTCTTTTTTCCAAGTCATCAACAAAGGTATTCTCCCCTTAGTCCGCCCAGGTCAAAGATTCTTAAGCCTCTGCTATCTACATGATTTAATTCAGGCTTTAGAACTTACCATGGAGAAAGAGTTTCCCTCGGGAGAAATTTTCCATGTCGCCCATCCCCAGCCAGTTTCCTGGGATGAATTAGGATTAAAGTCAGCCCAAGCTCTCGAGCGCCGAGCTTGTCGAGTATATATCCCTCTCTGGCTCCTTTTTCTGGCGGCGGTAATAAATTTCCCCAAAGACAAATTCACCCAATCAACATCGGCTCTCAATCTTCAAAAATACAAAGATTTAAAACAAAAATACTGGATAGCGGACACGAGTAAAATTCAAAAACTCCTTGGCTTCCAAGCCCAATATGACCTTCCTAAGGGTTTATCCGAAACTGTAACCTGGTATCGTCAACACCACTGGCTCTAAAAAAACTGGTGACAGCTCACCTATTTACCAGTTTTTTGAAAGTTAAAGAAGTAATTTAGGAGGCAACACCATACTTACTGCCAAAACTAGGAATTTTGTTAGAAAAATTATTATTGGGTTTTTTTCTTTTGATAGACATTGGAACGAGTATAGAAGGAAGTCTCAAACTTGGCCGTTGTTTTTAAACACCAGTTTCCTTTTAAAGAAATAGCAAAGTATTTCACCCTTCCTTTGATCACATGTCGGCCTCGATTCGTCTCCAAAGGCACCGTAAAAGGAATTTTTAGTGGTGGCGATAAATCAAGATATTCTTGTCCATTTTCTTCCAGAATTTCCATCCCCAAATCAGAGCTAGTAAAAAAATTTTTCGAAAAGGCTGCTCCATCGGAAGTTTCAAACTCAATGACAAAGAAAGGCATTGGCTTTACTCTTAGCTCAGCAGGCAGGTTAAATTTAAAAACAACATATCCTTGTTGTTGCCTGGATAAGCGAATAGGCTGAACCCAAGCTTTAACTTTAAGGCCGACCTCTTCACCCGCAGCCAGATGGATCCGAGGAAATAAGAAGGAAGCCAAGATTAGCAAAATTGATTGGATAACTACCTTTTTCATTGGTTTAAGACGAAGGTTAACGTATTTTTAATTGTAAGTAATTTTTCACCAAAAAAGCAAGCGTAGCCCCTCCAAGGAAGCACTTTTTTCTGGCACTGATGATCATCCTCCAATTTTGGCTACCTAGTACCAATTTTCCATTTTGGTTATAAGAAAGCCTCTTTTACTTAAAAAGTTAGAACCTAAATGGTAAAGAATTTTCTAAACTTTATTGCTCGGACAAATAAAATTCCCAGGCACACCAGATATCAGGGGGATGGGGGTCGGGGGGACAAACTAAACAACGGGTTTGGAGACGAGGATCAATAGTTTTAGCAAATTCCTCGTATTCCACAATACCAACTGATTTGCAGGGAAAACTTGGGAGGCCCTGACGTTGGCGAGCTTCCTGGACTCGACAATTTAACATGCGGAAAACACAACGGGTGGGGCTGACCTCGATTACTTCCTGACGGTTGATTCGAGCATATAACCGAAATTCTAGAGCCTGGATGAGAGCTGGAATTCCCCCTCCAGGTTTGAGCTGGAGGAATTTCATAATCCGTTTGGCTTCACTGACGGTAAATTTCCTCCATGCTTCTCGGTCAAGTTCAATAGCTATCTTCATTCCAAATTTGTCTTCGACTGCCCGAAACCAGAGGCCATCATGAGCTAACCAGTTTTTAGCCGCCGAAGTTAATAAGGCAAGTAATTCTTCCCGGTTTAAATCTTCTACTCTTTTTATCTTCACTTCTATTTCTCCACTAAAGTAACAAAATTAAACAAATACCAGGCCTTAAGCATTTTTCCCTTTTTATTTCTCTTCTTATCTAATTTGCCCAAGTTTATTTGAGTTCAAAATAAATTCGCCCTTGATGATTAATCTCTCGAATTTTATTAGCTTGCTTTAGCTCTTTCAAAGCTTTGCTAATTTCCAACCGATGATAGCCTAAAGCTTGATGGATATCCTCAATGGTCACCGGACGCCGGGAGACAATCTCGAGTATTTCTTTCGTCAGTTTTTCCGAAGAAAAAGCCGTTTTTCGATCCCGGCGGGGAAAATCAACGACCACCTCTGCCTTGGATCCAAGGTAATTTCTAATTTTTTCCAGTTCTTCATTGCCCAAAGGATGAGCAAATGTTTCAGTAGGAGGGCGAATTACAGTGTTAAGCTGAACCTTATCTAGCTGAAGGCGACGAATTGTGTCTCGAAGAATTTGAAGATGGTCAAGAGAATCATTTATTCCTTTGACCAGGAGGACTTCCAGCCATAATTGACCTTTGTACTCTTGGCAAAATTTGATGAGGCCTTCGATTATAGTTTCGATATCAAGTGAAGGGTGAGGCCGATTAACTGCTTTAAACATTTCTTGAGTAACGGCATCGAGAGAGGGAACAACAAGATCCGCCATGAGTAAATCGTGACGAATATCTTCTCGATAAAGAAGAGTACTATTGGTTAGCACAGCCAAGGGAAGGGGCGTAATGGCCTTGATTTTCCTCATTAAGCGACCTAATTCATGATAGAGAGTGGGCTCTCCCGAGCCAGAAAAAGTCAAGTAGTCAATGGGAACATCTTCAGTCAGAATTTGCCTTATTTCTGTTACTATTTCTTCAAGAGGATAGAAAGATTCTCGCTCTAAAGTTAACTTAGTTGTCCGGCCTAATTGGCAATAGATGCAATCGAGGGAGCAAATTTTATAAGGGACAATATCGATACCTAAGGAATAGCCTAAACGACGAGAGGGAACAGGCCCGTAAAGATGTCGATAAATTTTTTTTTCTTTGTAAACCACATTCCACCAACTTTTAAATCTGGTCTTTGTAAATCTCAATAAATCGTTTCAGAGACCGATCATAAGTCCGCTCGACCTCGGGGGGAAATAGACAACCCGGTAACTCACCCATTTGCCAATGGTACTGGATACATTCACAGCAGAGACCTTTGCGACTACATGGTTCCCAGGTACAGGTGCAAACTTTAAGATTTTTATCTTGACTGCAAGTTTTCATTTTTACTCCACCTCCACTTTACGATATAGTTTTTTCCAGGACTGTTTTTTCTGGAAAAGGTAATCCGCCAATGCCCGACGCATAGTTTCAGCGGCTAGCAGGGCACAGTGAACGTCTTCTTCAGGTAACCCACCTAACCTTTTTAAAATTTCATCAGCACTAACTAAAGCCAAAGCTTCAATAAAGCTTTTTCCTTGCGCCACTTCTGTAGCTATACTTCCACAGGCAATCGTTGTACCACAACCATCGGTGAAAAAGCCACAATCTATAATTCGGTCGTCTTCGATTTTTAAGAACATTTCCATCGAGTCACCACAACTTCCTTTGACTTGGGCATAACCATCGGGGTTTTCTATTCGTTTAAAATTACGGGGGTTTTGCCATCGGTCGATAACCTCAGCTGAATACTGCTGACGTAGTTGGGACATAATCTGATCTTGTAATTCTTTGGCGAATTTTTCTAAATCTTCATCTTTGACTTTGTTGGCAGTCATTTCTGAACCTCATGCCCGAAATATGATGGCTTCTTAAGCCTTAGAATTTTTTTCGGAGCAAAGAAAAATTAACGTATTATTATACCAATTATTATCCCAGAATTTGATATAAATATTTTTTTCCATTGGGATCAAAAGCGTCCTTTTTTCCGGAACTATTAAGAATAGCTAATACAACTAGATAAAGCAAATTCGATGACTATTCATCTGAAAACCATGGGGAGGAACTCTGGCTCAGATGGGTGTAAATCAACAACTGTTAGGGATGACTTCTTTAATTAATTGGGAATTATATTTCTTTAGAATTGCTATAAATTATCCCTGAAACCTAGACAAGAAATAAATTTTCATTCTCTGGCAATCTTTAGCAAGAAAAATCCTGAATATAGCCAATTTGGACTCTTTTTTTCTTCTGAAAATAAGTTCTTGCCAAGCCTCCCTCTTCCCTCATTAAAATCCCCCCTTATCTTGCAAGGATAGGAAAATATTTGTCATTAATTATTATCATCATTAATTATCATCACCATAAGATTTTGACTCCCCCTCGAAAATATTTCCCACTTTTATTTATAAATGATATAATTTGTTACTAAATTTACGATTTACAATCCATTAAAGATAAAAAACAAACCAGGTGAGCAAGATAATTCTTCTAAATTTTAAAAAAAGTCGCTTTAAGCTGACCATTACTAATCATATCCACAACTTTTTCCAATTAATAAAAAATAAATTTTAGAAAACAAATTTATGTTTCACAAAAAGTTTTACCGAACATTTATGAATCTTCCTCTCCGAGTTAAATTTCTCGTGAGTTTTTCCCTTGTGATTTTCTTGGGGGGAATTCTCATTCTTACCATCGGAACTCGAATTGAACATCAAACTATATTTTCCCTAGCCCAAGCCAAAGTTCGCCACGATTTAAGCGCCGCCCGAATGGTTTATAATGAAAAACTCAATGACATCAAAGATATTGTCCTTCTCAATTCCAATCGAGAATCACTCCAAAATGCTATGAAAAATAACAACCGAGAAATACTCTTAGCTTATTTAGACAAAATGAGAAAACAATTTAATCTTGACCTTCTCTCTTTAACTGATCAACAGGGAAAAGTAATCTGTCGTCCATCTCATCCTGAGCAGTGGGGAGACCTCAAAAACGAAGACCCCTACATTCAGCAATCTCTTCAGGGTAAAATTGTGGTGGGGAGTATTGTTGCTCCTCGAGAAGAGCTATTTCAAGAAAATCCAGCTCTAGTTGACCAAGCCTTCATCCGCGTGGTTCCAACTCCTAAAGCAGCACCTCCAACCGAAGAAGCCGAAGAAAGAGGCCTTCTTCTTAAAGCCTCAGCCCCCATCATCGATGAAAATGGTGAAATTTTGGGAGTTCTTTATGGCGGAATTCTTTTAAACAAAAATTATGAGATCGTTGACCGAGTAAAAGAAATTGTTTACAAAGGGGAAAAATATAAGGGAACTGACATAGGTACGGCAACAATTTTTCTCTATGATCTGCGCATCTCAACCAATGTCCTTAATGAAAATGGAAAAAGAGCACTTGGAACCCGGGTCAGCCAAGAAGTTCGCCAGGCTGTTTTAATCAGGGGCCAAGCATGGATAGATCGAGCCTTTGTCGTCCGCGATTGGTATATAACCGCCTATGAGCCCATTAAAGATATTGAAGGAAATATAATCGGCATGCTCTATGTTGGTATGTTGGAAAAGCCTTATATCGATCTCAGGAACAAAGTCATGCTAACCTTTTCCAGTATGGCCATCGCCTCCGCTTTTATTCTCCTGATTATCCTCTTTCTAATTACCTCATCAATAATTCACCCAGTAAAATCTCTTGTTGAAGCCACAAAAAAAATCGCTGCCGGTGACCTCAACCATCAAGTTTTGATCCCATATCATGACGAAATTGGAGAACTGGCCCATAGTTTTAATCAAATGACCGAAAATCTAAAAAAAGCCAACCAAAAACTGCTTCAATGGGGTAAAACACTGGAAAAAAGAGTCGCCGAGAGAACTCGAGAACTAAAGGAAGCGCAAGACTCGTTAATTCAGTCAGCCAAACTCGCTTCTTTGGGAAAAATGGCTGCTGGAGTAGCCCATGAAATTAACAACCCTCTCACTTCAATACTCTTAAATACCCATCTTTTATTGGAAAAACTACCTCCAGATGCTCCCCAGAAAGAAACTTTAGAACTAATTGCCGAAGAAACAACTCGTTGTGCCTCCATTGTCAAAGGACTTTTACAATTCGCTCGCCAGAGTCCACCTCAGAAGTCCGAGACAGATATAAACTCTCTTCTTCTGAGTACCCTCCAGCTCCTCGAAAATCAAGCCGCTTTTCAGAACATTGAAATCAAAAAATCTCTTTCCCCTCATCTCCCGACCATTAAGGTCGACCAAAATAAACTTAAGCAGGTTTTTTGGAATATGTTAATTAATGCCGCTGAAGCCATGCCCCGAGGAGGAACTCTAACCATCGAAACCCGCCTTTCCCCGGATCAAAAACATCTCGAAATCATTTTTTCTGATACCGGAGTAGGCATCCCCCAAGAAAATCTCACTAAACTATTTGATCCTTTCTTCACCACCAAATCCTCAGGCACAGGGCTTGGTTTAGCGGTGAGTTATGGAATAATAAAACAACACCAAGGAACGATTAAAGTTAGCAGTCAAGTTGGTCAAGGAACAACTTTTTTTGTCATTTTACCACTTGACACTAAAGAAAATAAACCAACTTAGGGAGGCAATTATGTCCAAAAAAAGAATTCTCGTCGTTGATGACGAGATAAATGTGGCCAAGAGCATCAAACAATCTATCTTAAGTGATGATCTGGATGTGGATCTAGCCTTGAGTGGAGAAGAGGCTTTGAAAATGGACGCTCCAAACAATTATGATCTTATTATCACTGACCTGATGATGCCCGGCATCAGTGGCCTCGACCTCCTAAAGCAACTAAAGCAACGTCGAACGGGAGTCAATGTAATCATGATCACTGGATACCCAACCATTAGAACTGCAGTTGAGGCAATTAAACTTGGAGCTTTTGACTACTTGCCCAAACCATTTACCCCCGCCCAACTTAGAAGTCTTGTTTTCCGAGCCCTTCAAAAAGCTCGCCAAGAAATAAGCGAAGCCGGGAAGAAACCAACACCTCCTCCTGGTTTATTTTATCTACTCGGTCATACTTGGCTAAAAGTTGAATCAGAGAAAAAAGGAATAGTGGGAATAATGTCAGATTTTTTTAAAACGATAGGTAATCCAGTCAGAATTGAACTCCCTAAAATTGGTCAAGTAATTCTCCAAGGCGATCCCTGCGCTACTCTGGTCGATGATCTTAATTTCACTCATCGAATCTGGAGTCCGGCCTCAGGAAGAATCACTCAGCTTAATTCATCCTTACCAGAAAACCTTTCTCTTCTTCAGGAAGATCCTTACGGCCAAGGATGGTTGTTCACCTTAGAGTTATCGGCTCTTGAGGAAGACCTCCAAGGTTTATTACAGTCGAAATAAAAAATCTTATCCTTTTCTTAGAATGAAGCAAATAAATATTCTTCCCCCATCTTTTCAGGAAATCAAAAAACATCTTGATAAAATAATCAAAAAATTCAACCCTTATGACCTTGTTTTTTTGAATTGCCAGGGTAAATGGGAAACATCTCCCCACCTAATTCGCGATAAAGCAGCTCATGAATTGTTATTCTCGCTTTGGAAACCCAAGTCAAATACAGAAAGTAAAGAAGGATGGGTAAATATTTTTTTTTCCCTAACTGAACCTGATCAATGGCCCACCTCTAAAACTCTAGCCTGGATGAGCTTAGCCCAACCAAAGACTCTTCCCTCAAAAATGGAGCCCACTGACCATTACTTAATGAGTTTCTATGGCCGCTCATCTAAAAACATCAAGTTTTTTATTGCCTGGGAAGCATTACTGGAGCTTATCGAAATTGAAGTTTTAAAACTACTGGCTGCCTATCCTGTCCCTGAATGGAAAAAAGACGAAAAAACCATCCAAAATCATTTTCAGAGGCTTTGTCACCAAAAACAAGAGCTATTTAAGAAGCGGAGCTCTTTAGACGGGTCGAATCTTGAATTCATCTTGGATCATTCTTTCAAGATTTATCTCAACTCTAGTCAGCCAATCAAAAATATTATAAATATTTTAGCCGAAGAAGAAAGATTAAATTTTTTAATTGAAATCTACCTCAATCAAGCTAAGAACAGCAAACAACCTCATCTATTTTTTCATCTTATCAATGAAAGAATTCAACCCGAATTAGGTCTGGCGGAACGAGTTTCTCCCGCTCTTCTTCGGCCTTGTTTAAACCTCCTCCTCAACAAAGATATTCCCATTGAAAGTGGCCTCCAGTATACAGCTTCGGTAATTTTAAGTATACTTCAGGATATTCGCTCAACAGAAAAATTACTATACTCCTTGGCTCATTTCCCCCTCAATTTTTCAAAAATTAGAGAAAATATTATCTATACCTTAGGTAACTTGAAAGAAGCCCGAGCTGTTCCTTATCTAAGGCGCCTCCTTCGCACAAAAAAAGATATTATCTCTTTAAAATTAGATAAAACTAAAAAATTTTTCATCCGCGAGCAAAAAGAAGAAGCAATCTGGGCCCTCGGGAAAATAGGTTTGGACGCTGAACCCGCCCTTCCCGAACTAACCAAATACACTCTTCACCCATCAACTAACATAAGAGCAGCCTTGGCCTGGACACTAGGAGAAATTGGACGTCTCCAAAAAGATATAATGGGTGGAGTAAGTGCTGAGATTATCATTTCTCTACTAAAACTTCTCCAGCAGAAAGACAAAGTTGTCTTTGAAGAAACCGTAACCGCCCTTAAAAAAATAGAATTGCCAGAATTTCTCCATGCCCTTTATTTATATAATGTTAGTGCAGTGAACATCCTGGGAATTCCTCCCGCCCAAAAAGGCTTATATGAAGTGTCAGAAACAATACATGCTCTTCTTCGATCTCAAAAAAGGGTCATCATGGCGGTCAACGGGGATTCCGGTACTGGAAAGACATATTTTTGCCAAGCTATTCGGGAAGGATTTGGAGATATAAAAAAGGAAGAAATTTTATATCTAATGCGCGACCGGAGAAAAGATCAGAGAATCTTAAATCGTCTTCTTGGCCTCCGTTGGCTTAAAAAATACATCGATCCTTCCCATTATCAAGACTATCCACTCGATGAGAAAAAAGATAATCCCGAAGAATTTCTGCATCAATTCTTGACTGAAGAAAAAGATAGAAAATTAATCATCCTCGATGGCTGTCGTGATAAGCATTATTTTCAAAGAATTATCGATATTCTCTATTCCCATGGTTTTCTTGATCTTGTAGTTAATTTCCGGGCTTCCCATTCAACCAGAAGGATTAACCTTGAACAACGAGAAATTGCCTTAGAAAGTATTAAGAATCATCTCTCCTTTCTCGAAGATCCAGCGCTAGAAGATACGATTTACTACCAAGAAGGAAAAATTTATCTCTATGACCTCGACAATTCGACTCCCTGTCGTTTAAATCGGGAAGAAATCCAAGAACTCTTTAACTCCAAAAGAATAGAAACTTGGGAAATCTTTATCCGACCTGGGAAATTTGATCTTCCTTGCCTTAATCTTCAACGTTATCAATCTTCTTGGCCCTTTATTCCCAAATCCTTGATTAATCCTGTTGCTGCTTCTTTTCCCAAATTTAAAATCAGGAGTTTACCTGCCCGGGAAAAGAAATTTAAGCTTCAGGTTAATGCTGAAAATAAAGTCGAGCCATTCCTAATCGCCTCGATTAATCTTGATTCTCTCCACCCTGTGAAACTTTCTTACTACGCCCAAGATCAAATAGCCGGCCAGATGGAAAATAAGGGCCTTTTCATCTATTCTTTTATCGATAATCACTTGTTTTACCAACCATCACTTGAAGTTTCTCAATTTACTCTCCTGAAGAGAGTTTTCTATTTTTTCAATAAAAAAGGCAAATTTTTTGCCTATTCTTTTGAAAAGAATGAGTTAACTGCCTATGATTTAGATCTTTCGCCAATTACCACCATCTCTTCTTTACCACCATCCATCCTGATCACCGGACATCAGGACGGCCAAGTCTGCTTATGGAATATGGACGAACACCAAAGATGGATCATTCAGCCATCATTATTTCCAATAACTCTAACCTTCATCGATTATTTTTACCATCTCCTTATTGGTGACAACCAAGGAAAACTTTTTCTTCTTAAGCCTGAAAATGATTCTAAATGGTCTCTTAATTATTGGGATTCTGCCTGTAACTTTTTCCTCGCTCGAAAATACAGGCCAAGACAAATCCTTTTTTTAACCAGGGAAATTCAAGCTTTATCATCTGTTCAAAAAGTCTATTCTCTTAATTGGCTAAATTTAAAGAAAAACTCTCTTTTCCAAACCCATCTTCCAGAAAATATAAATCCTCTTTCCCTATGGGTTATTCCTGACGGAAGAATAATTTTTGCAGCAGCTATCCGTAACGAAAATGAACACCAGGCAGAATCAGCTTCTTTTCTTGTTATCCCCCATGACAAAACCTGCCTCCTCCAACGACTTTTTAAGCCTGAAGAGAATATTTCTGATGTCATAACCACGGGGCCAAGAATAATCTCTTGTGGACAAAATAAAAGAGGAGGAAGCTTGAAAATCTGGGGAAGCAAAGAATTTGCTCGAATCGAAAGACAAAAAATTCTCATTAAGCCGAATTAAAAATCATTTTCAACTTAAAAACTTGACATAAACAGTTACAAGAGTTAACTTATTAATGAAAATGGTTTTCATTATCATAAAGTTTAAGAAGGAAGGTTAGAATGCCTGGACCTTATCGGTGGCGCAAAAGAGTGGAAGGACACTTCTGCCGGTGGACGATGCCGAGAGAAGCTATCCTTGACCTTTTAACTCGGACATCTCAACATCTCACTGCCAAGGAAATCTATGCATCTCTTCTTCAACTTTACCCTGGAATTGGCCTAACTACTGTCTATCGAACCCTTGATTTACTGGAAAAATCAGGATTGATAAAAAAATTTAATTTTGGCCGAGGTGAGAATCGCTATGAATTTGCATCAGAAAATAAACCTCACCACCACCATCTCATTTGTACCAAGTGTGGCCAAATAATCGATTACAGTGATTTCGCCAATGAAGAGCTAGAACTAGTGAAAAAGACAGCCAAACATTTGGCTGAGAAATACAAATTTATCGTTCATGATCACAACATTGAATTTTATGGGTTATGTCAACAGTGCCAAAAAAGGCAATAATAATAACCAAAAATCAAAAAAAGGAGGTTTAATCATGCCTTTTGGAGATAGAACAGGACCTTTAGGTTTTGGCCCCCGGACAGGTCGCGGAAGGGGTTATTGTTCTGGATTTCCAACTCCTGGATTTATGAATCCAGGGCCAGGTTTTGGCTTTGGCCGCGGTTGGTTTGGTCGTGGTCGCGGTTTTGGCGGAGGACGAGGCTGGGGACTAGGACGTGGCCGATGCTGGCAAGCCTTCTATGGTTTCCCCTTTCCCTCCGTACCCCCTCACGCCTATCAAGGATATCCCTATGGAGACCCTTATTATCCTTATTATGGCCCAGAGACTGAACCAGCCCCAGAGTCAAAACCAAATCCTAAAGCCTAGAAAGCTATTAACCAATTTAGTTGAAAGGAGGTGACCAAAATGCCCTTTGGTATGGGACCAGCTGGTTGGTGGTATTGCTACCACCCCTACTTTCGTCACCCTTTTATTCCTCATTGGCCTCCTTATCCTTATCTCAGTCAAGAAGACGAACTAGCTTTCCTTGAAGAGGAAGCCCAGATTCTAGAAAGGGAACTGCAGGCCATTCAAAAGAGAATTGCCGAGTTAAAAAATAAATCTCACCAATCTTAAAGGAGGAAAGAAGAGCAGTCGTTTCGAATCATCATTCACCTCACTAGAGAAGAAAGAGGGCTGGGGGGAAGGTTAATCTCAACCAGCCCCGGTTGTCTATCAAATATAAAAATGTTATTTTTGGATTTAAAATTATTTTTGGATTTAAATGAATAAAAAGAATAAAATAATTAAATCTCAGAGTAAGTTAGAATTAAGAAATATATAAATCAGGATTCAAAATCTAAAAAAGGAGATTGCTCATGAAAGTTGCTATTGCTGCCGATGGTCATCAAGTTTCTCCTCATTTTGGGCGATGCTCAAGCTATACCATTATTGAAGTTAAAGGAGGAGAGGTAATCAACCGAGAAGAAATACCTAATCCCGGGCACAGACCAGGATTCCTTCCCGAATATTTGGCTCGACATGGGGTTAATTGCATCATTGCCGGCGGGATGGGCCCTCGGGCTCAGAGCCTTTTTTCCCAACATAACATCCAGACACTCACCGGAGTGCAAGGCTCGATTGAAGAAGTCATTGACAAATTCGTTCGCCAAGAGCTCGAAGCAGGAAAAGATCTCTGTGACCATCACTCCCAAGAACATCACCAACCATGTGCTCATCATGATGAAAAAACTACTATTTCTTCTGGTGACAAAATTGCTGTAACTGCCCAAGGAGATAACCTTGAAGCCGAAATAGACCCCCGCTTTGGTCGAAGCCCCTACTTTATTATCATTGATCCTCAAACACTCGATTACCAGGCTCATGCCAATCCCTACGGGGAATTAAGCCAAGGAGCGGGAATTCAAAGCGCTCAATTGCTCGCCCAACAAGGTGTCCGACTTCTGCTGACTGGGGAATGTGGTCCTAAAGCGTCACAAGTGCTCCAGGCTTCTGGGATCAGGGTGGTTACCGGAGTTTCCGGTTCTGTACAGGAAACAATAAACAAATATCTCAAGGAGAAAACTAATGAGTATCCAGGTTGACCCAAAAGTCGAACAAAACCTAAAAAAAATTAAACATCGACTTCTCGTATTTAGTGGCAAAGGGGGTGTAGGAAAAAGCACAGTGGCCGCCAACCTAGCCATAGCTTTCTCAATGAAGAATTTCAAGGTGGGACTTCTTGATGTCGATATCCATGGACCAAACCTGGCTAAAATTCTCGGTGTTGAAGATAAACGCCTCGATGTCTCTCCAAAAGGGATAAAAGCAGTTGAAGTTAACGGGAACCTAAAACTCGTTTCCATGGCCTTTCTGTTGGAAGATCCCAACTTACCCGTCATCTGGCGAGGCCCAATGAAGATGAAAGCTATCCAACAATTCTTGGGAGATGTGGAATGGGGAGAGCTCGACTGGTTAATCATCGACTCCCCCCCTGGCACTGGAGACGAACCCCTTTCGGTGGCCCAACTCATCCCGGCCACGGGAGCCCTTATCGTCACTACTCCTCAGGAAATTTCTCTTCTTGATTCAAGAAAGGCGGTAACCTTTGCTCGGCGATTAAATCTGAAAATACTAGGAATTGTAGAAAATATGAGCGGCCTTATCTGTCCACACTGCGGGAAAAAGATAAATCTTTTTAAAGAGGGCGGTGGCGAAAAAGCAGCCTCAGAATTAGGAGTACCCTTTTTAGGCCGCATTCCCATCGATCCCGAAATTGTGGATTTAGAAGATAATGGTCAAGCATTTGTCAGCTCCCAACCTGATTCAAAAGCAAGTCAAGCTCTCCAGAAAATAGTCGAGCGTATCCTTCAATCCACATCATAACAACTTAATTAAGGAGATAACCATGTCTCTAAGTCAACTAAAAGGAAGAGGGTTTGGACAAGGGCGTAGAAATCAAGGCCAAGGCCGGGGCCAAGGAGGTGGTGCTGGTCCAGGAGGCAATTGTGTCTGCCCAGCTTGTGGCCATAAAATTCCTCACCGCCCTGGAATTCCATGCAATCAAATCTCTTGTCCCCAATGTGGAGCACCAATGATTAGGGAGTAAATAGGCATGCCTATTTATGAATTTAAGTGTCATACCTGTGGTCAGGTATTCGAAGTTTTTTGGCAATCCAGAAAAAGCTACATTCAACTGCAATGCCCTGAATGCGGTAGTCAAACCACGGAAAAAATTCTTTCCTCCCCGGCTCGGGTTGGGGTGGAAAGTTCCAGTCCAAAAGGCACAACCTGTTGCGGACGTTCCGAGCGGTGTGATAGCCCGCCCTGCTCCACCACTGGAAGTTGTCGCCGAGATTAAATAATGGATCAAGGAAGTCTACCTCTCGGGCGAGCAAAAAAAACAGGTTTATTAAACAAATTTGTCTGTTTCCCTTTTTCTTCTAAGGGGGGAAAAAGAATTTTATTCCTAAGCGGAGGATAATCTTGAAAGAAAAAAAGGATAAAAGTATGGAGACTAAGGTCATTCATTCCGGCCAGGAACCTGATCCTGTCTATGGAGGGGTCTCTGTTCCCATTTACCAATCCTCGACCTTTGCTTTTCAAAGCGTTGAACAAGGAGCAGCTCGCTTTGCGGGGCTGGAAAAGGGTTATATTTACACCCGGATCGCTAATCCCACGATTAAAGCTCTCGAAGATCGTGTGGCCAGCTTAGAAAATGGATATGGAGGAATTGCTACTTCTTCAGGTATGGCCGCCATTTCCACTATTATCTTCGGTCTCTTAGAAAAAGGTTCTCACCTAATCAGCACTGCCTCTGTCTACGGATCTACCCGAGTGATGATCGAAAATCTCTTGCCAAGATTTGGAATTTCAGCCGACTTTACTGACACCTCTAACCTCGATAATATCCGAAAATTAATTCGTCCCACCACAAAGATTCTCTTTATCGAAACACCCGCCAATCCTACTCTAGTATTAACAGATATAGCTGCTTGTGCCACCTTAGCCCAAGAAGAGAATCTTACCCTCGTGGTCGATAACACTTTCGCTTCGCCCATTCTTCAAAATCCTCTTGACCTCGGAGCTGATATAGTGGTGCACAGTGTAACCAAATTTCTCAACGGTCATAGCGATGTTGTCGGAGGAATTATCATTCCCCGCGATGAAGAAACCTACCAAAAAATGCATAAAACAATGACCCTTCTCGGCGGAAACATGGATCCTCATCAAGCCTGGCTAGTCCTTCGAGGCATCCAAACACTGGCTATTCGCGTCCAAAAAAGTCAAGAAAATGCTTTAAAACTGGCCCAATTCCTTTCCTCTCATCCTAAAGTTGCCTGGGTCAACTATCCAGGTTTACCCAGTCACCCTCAGCATGAATTAGCCCAGCGTCAAATGAGAGGTTTTGGAGCCATGATTTGCTTTGGTCTTAAAGGAGGCTATGAAGCCGGCAAAAAAATGATTAACTCCGTCAGAGTCGCTACCTTAGCTGTATCTCTGGGAGGAGTGGAATCTCTCATCCAGCACCCAGCCAGCATGACTCACGCCGGCGTTTCTCAGGAAGAAAAAGAACAAGCCGGCATCACTGAGGACCTCATCCGCCTTTCCGTGGGCTGCGAGGGATATGAAGACCTCAGATCCGACCTCGAACAGGCTTTAGAGAAAGATTAAAAGTAAAAGAAACAAGAGATTAATTTTTTATCCAGATAAAAGCTGGAAAAACTGAGGGAATCAAATGAATCCAAAGAACGAGGAAGATAACAAAGTCAAATTAACCATTCTTTATGACAATCACCCTTCACCTTCTTCTCGGCTCAAGGCAGACTGGGGATTCTCGTGTCTCATCCAGGGGTTAGAGAAAACAATTCTTTTTGATACCGGAGCTAACGGCTCCATTCTTCAAGAGAATATGTCCCATCTAGAAGTTTCCCCGACCGCCATCGATTTCGTTTTCTTATCCCACTTTCACCATGATCACACTGGAGGATTAGAAAAATTGATCAATCTTAATCCTCATCTAGAAATTCTCCTGCCAGCTAGCTTCCCCTCAACCTTTAAAAATTCCTTGAGAGCCAAAAACATTCTCATCCGAGAAATCACCTCTTTCCAAGAAATTTGCCCCCAGGCTTACTCAACAGGAATAATTGAGGGTTGGATAAAAGAACAATCTCTTGTTCTTGAAGTGCCTTCAGGATTAATCTTGATGACCGGCTGTGCCCATCCTCGGATCGTAAATATTATTTCTCTGGTTAAACAATTTTTCCCTAAAGAAATTACTCTCCTTATCGGTGGCCTTCATCTGGCCGGCTTTAGTTCCAGGGAAATTCTCCAGATAATCCAGGTCTTCCGTCTCCAGGAAGTCAAAAGAGTGGCTCCTGCTCATTGCACAGGAGACGAAGCTTCATCTCTTCTTCAACAGGAATATCAAGAAAATTTTCTAGATGTGACCGTCGGGAAAGGATTTGAAATCCAATGAGATGCACAATTGCTAGCGGTAAAGGGGGCACCGGCAAAACCACTGTCGCCGTGAGTCTGGCCTTAAGTCTTAAAGAAATTGAACCAGTCCAATTCATTGACTGTGATGTTGAAGGCCCCAATGCCCATCTTTTTCTCCATCCGCAAAACATTACTTCTCAGGAAGTCTTTCTCCCAGTGCCCGAAATCAACGAAGAAAAATGTACCCACTGTGGCCTTTGTGCTCAAATTTGTGCCTACAAAGCCTTAGCCGTTCTTCCTGATCAAGTCCTGGTCTTTCCTGAGCTCTGCCACGGTTGTGGAGGGTGTAGCCTCCTTTGCCCAGAAAAAGCTATTGTCGAAAAAGGGATGAGAATCGGTCTTATTCATCAAGGCCAACTCCCCCAACTTGAATTTCTTCAGGGACGGTTAGATGTCGGATTGCCCCTTTCCCCACCCATCATTCGCGAATTAAAAAAATTAACCTCGGCTGATAAACCGGTCATCATCGATGCTCCTCCCGGCACATCTTGTCCGGCGGTAGAAAGTATGAAAGGAAGTGATTTCGTGCTTTTAGTCACCGAGCCAACTCCTTTTGGTCTAAATGATCTAAAGCTCTCTGTAGAAACGCTAAAGAAGCTCCATCTTCCAGCAGGAGTAATTATTAACCGCGCCGATGTCAGCTTTAATCATATTATTCAGGAGTATTGCCAGCAAGAAAACCTGCCCATTTTAATGACTATTCCTTTTGATCGCCTGATCGCCACTGCCTACTCCCAAGGCAAATCGTTGGTCGAAGTCCAACCCCCCTACCGGCAGAAATTTCAACAATTATGGTTAAAAATAAGGGAGTTTCATTGATGAAACAACTGACAGTGATAAGCGGAAAAGGTGGCACCGGCAAAACAACCATCACCGGTACTCTGGCGGTGCTGGCCCAAAATAAAATCATAGTTGATGCCGATGTTGACGCGGCCAACCTTTTTCTTCTTTTAAATCCCCAAATTAAGGAAAGCCATAAATTTTTTGGAGGCCATAAAGCTGTCATTGATTATTCCCTTTGCTCAGGTTGTGGCGAATGTATCCCCATTTGCCGCTTCCAAGCCATTCATCAAGATAGTTCAAATCAAGTCTTCATCGATTCTCTTTCTTGCGAAGGATGTCATATCTGCTCTTATGTTTGCCCCCCGAAAGCCATCAAAATGGAAGAAAATCTCTCTGGAAATTGGTTTATTTCCGAGACCGAGTATGGGCTCTTCGTTCATGCCCGATTAGAGCCAGGAGAGGAGAACTCAGGAAAATTAGTTACTGAAATCAGGAAAAAAGCAACTCAATTAGCTGATAAATTATCGGCAGGATTAATCATTATTGATGGTCCTCCAGGAATTGGTTGTCCTGTAATTGCTTCTCTTTCGGGAAGCGACTTAACCTTAGTTGTTACTGAACCCACTCCGGCTGGGATAAGTGACCTGGAAAGAGCAATCCAAGTGGCGCGCCATTTTAAGACTAAAGTTGCTTGCTGTGTGAATAAGTACGACCTAAATTTGGAAAGGTCGAGGGAAATTGAAGATTGGTGTCGAAGGGAAAATATTCCTTTTTATGGCCACATTCCTTTTACGGAAGAAGTGATCAAATCACTCCACCAAAACCAACCTTACCTGAGACTTTATCCCCAGGGAAAGGCTTCCTCAGCTCTCAGGAACCTTTGGGAAAGAATCAAGAAGGAGTTATCTCTGGATTCACCATCTTAACCAACAAATATAATCCTCACTTGGGTCTAAGGCTTATTTATGGGTCAAAATGAAAACTTGTCCAAACATAGTTAATTTACTCTAATATTGCCATTTAATTATGCTTAGATTTATTTTCTCTTTCTTGCCAATCGAAAACCCATCTGACTTCTTTCTCTTATAAAAGTTCTGTCTTCTATAAAAACTCTATCATCCTCTCCTTGTTAAGAGTTGTATATTTTTAAGCAGTGAATCGGGGTATAGTTTTACGCACCCAATGGGCTCAGGATAAATCACCATTTTATAGATTTTACTCTTTTTTGTCTGAATTAAAATTTTTTGTCTGGATCAAAATCCTTGCCCCAAAAGTTGTTAAGAAAACATGTTTTTACTGATGCTCATCTTTTAAAGGCCAATCCCAGCAACAATAAAAAAAGAAATAACCAAAGAAAGGAATTTCTCTCAACCAAATACTTTTCACAGATAAAAAAATATTTATTTTGAAAAAGTCTTTGACTTTTTTGGTTATAAGTATTACGATTTTTGTTTCCGTAACACTTTCTAAGGAGGTTAAGATGCTCGCTAGTAAAGAATATGTCGAGCTGGAAAAAAAGAATCCTCCTCTAATCTTAATTCTCATAGTGCTAATTTCATTAATTTTTTTATTAACTGGAGGCGCTTTTAATCTCGGCCTAGCCGGAACCAAAGGGAAAGATTATTCATTATCTTCCAACTCAAAACAAATCAAACATAATAAAAAACAAATACAACAAATTAATCTGAAGGACTCATCAAGAAAAGCTGGAGAAACTGCTCTTCAAAAAGAAAAAATATTGGTCTCGGAGATAAAAAAGGCGAATAC